>VNIU01000486.1_pt2 | contig 11316 bp, 10 predicted proteins | sample 7248601 | NCBI WGS metagenome assembly VNIU01 (sample SAMN12251564, study PRJNA551026) | human skin metagenome | isolation source: skin samples from healthy patients and patients infected with Netherton Syndrome | host: Homo sapiens | place: France:Paris
GTGTTTTGAAATTAATAACATAATCACCATTTTGTAAATTATTAAATTCATACTTACCTTCAGAATTAGTAGTTGTAGTTTCGACTGTACCATTTGGACGTGTAAGTGATACCTCCACTCCTTCGATACCATGTTCATCTTCATCTTGGATACCATTTTAATTAGTATCTTCCCAAACATAGTCACCTAGGTTATAAAGTTTTTCATTACCAGTAGCAACTCCGTTGGCTCCTAAACGTTCAACTGTGTTATCGTGCGCATAGAAATCCGTAGTACCTTCTGCATTTTCATTTTCCATAATAACACGTGTACGTAAATCTTGACTTGAATTTGGATCAATTTTAGATGTTACTTTAACAATATAAGGGTGATCAATATGACCAAAATCAATTTGTGCTTTTTTATCACCTGTTTGGTTAATTCCAAAGTTGTCAGTTACATTTTCAAATTCTTCGTCATTTATATGAAAACTTGATGCAATGTTATCAGATGACTTAGCATCCAATATTTCAATTTTTGTATCATCTGGATTTAATAGTGTACTACTAATCATTGACATCTTCTTGATATCCTTGAATAGTTAAGCGTGTGTTATAACTTATCTTCAGATTTTGGATTCACATAAATATATTGAGTATAGTCGTGTGAACCAACATTAAATAAATCCGCTTTTGTAATTAATGAACCAGTGTTAGCAACAACTTGATTACCATCATTAATTGTTGGATAAAGTTTGTTATTTGCTGCTTTATAATCTGCTATACCATTAAAGTCAGCATATTCTGGCATATCAACTGTGAAATAGTTGCCTTTGTTAACTTTACCGTCAACTTCAAATGATATGTCAGCTGAGAAACCTTGACCATTATTTGGTTCTACATAATTTTTGTCAGTATTAACTGAAGTCACTTTAATTGAATCATTAACATTTTTACCTTGTTGTTGTGCTTGAGAACGATTAACTGCAACTCTAGAACGTGGTTGAACAGAACGATTTGCTGTTGTTCCAGTAGGTGTTGCATAAGCTACATTTCTATCTTGACTATCAGAAGATTGGTTATTATCAAATTCTTGAACTGAATCGTTTAATACCTTAGGATTAAGGTCAGGATTTGAAGTTGAGTCATTTGTGCTTGCTTCGTCTACTGAAGAGTCTTCATTTGTTACTTCATTACTTGTTGCTTCTTCTTTTGAAGGCTTTTCGTTTGTTACTTCATTATTTGTTGTTTCTTCTGTTGTAGATGCAACACTTGCAGTATTATTATCTGTTACTTCTTCAGAAGTACTTTGTATGTGGGTATTCCCTGCTGCATCGGCTTCATTACCAATTCCAAATAATAAAGTTGCTCCAACTAGAATAGAAGCAGTCCCTACTGAAAATCTTCTAATAGAGTACTTACTTAATTTGTTTGGTAAAAAGTCTAATTTTTTTCTCAAAAAAAAAAAACACTCCATCCTAAAAATTTTTGTAGAGTTTCAAAAACTCCATTTTTAAAAGTAGCAAACACTCAATTAAATTGCAATGTAATTATATTAAAAATTATAAATAATTTTACATCTTTTGTTATACGACAAAAGAATAATTAAAATTTAAGATAATTAAATTATACTTATTATCTGTGATTGCAATGTATTTTATCTTTAAATATGTAATGTTACTTGTTAATATATGTTTTGAATAATGTTCCTAATTAGGAAATAGAGGAGAATTAAATATGGTACAAGATAAATACTCTTTAAACGAAACAACAGAAGATGATAATAGAAAAGGCCTTAATGGTTACTATAAAACCGACTTAGATTTAGAGATTGAAAAAGAACTATTGGAATCCAATGATAAAGAAGAAACTAAAAAAGACAAGTTAGTAAAAAGACGTATACGCATAATCAGTATGATACCTCTAGTTCTTGCTATCATTTTAGCACTCATCCGAATGATTAGAATGTTTATGTAATGACTGATAACACCCAATACAATTTAAAAAACTTTTTACACATTTCAAAAATTGTATGAACTTTCGATTATAGTAATAAATTGTATAAATTACCTAGGAACTATAATTTTCATCACTTTAAATATATTTGAAAACAGCCTGAACCTTAAATATCTCCGACAAAAGAAGCACAAAGATAATTTTAAATTAAAATCATCTTTGTGCTAGTATTTTTATATTTTATATACCGTTTTCTCTTTCTTCCCTATTTCAAATGGTCTAGGGCTATATTCATTTTCAATACATTAACATAATCCTGTGTCATTGGAGAGAATTGTTTATGTTGTTGGATGATGTGACTGATTTCAGACTTTTTAATACCTCTTGCTTTAGCAATACGTGCCACTTGTTGCTTCGCATTTTCTACGGTAATATCTGGATCTAGTCCAGAACCTGAAGCAGTCACTGCATCATTTGTAAGATGTTTACCGTCATGCTGAATCATATCTTTGACTCTTTGTTTTAAAGCAGGGTTGGAATTAGCAAAATTAGATCCTCCTGATGTTGGTCCATTATTATATAACACTTGTTGTTCATTCATATTGTAATTCACAGCACTTGGCCGACCGTGAAAATATTTTGGACTCGTCCATTGTTGGCCAATAAGTTTTGAACCAATCACTTTGCCATCTTGTTTCACTAGGCTACCATTTGATTGATGTGAAAAAATGACTTGACCAGCTGCTGTGACAACTAATGGGTAAATATAACCACACAATATAAACATGATAAATACAAGTCCAAAGCTCTTTCTTATCATTTGCACTTTTAAGTCCTCCTTTACACAAAGAATTGCATGATTAAATCAATTAATTTAATACCGATAAATGGTACAATCATGCCACCTATACCATAGACCAACATATTTTTAGTTAATATCGTTTGCGTTGAAGCACCTTTAAATTTAACACCTTTCATCGCAATAGGAATTAGTGACACAATAATCAATGCATTGAAAATTAATGCTGATAACACCGCCGATTCTGATGAATGTAAATGCATAATATTTAAGCGATTCATTTCTGGTATGGCAACCATAAACATAGCTGGTAAGATTGCAAAGTATTTCGCTATGTCATTTGCAATACTAAATGTTGTCAACGATCCTCTTGTCATTAATAACTGTTTACCAATCAATACAACTTCCATTAATTTAGTTGGATTTGAATCTAAATCAATTAAATTAGCCGCTTCCTTGGCACTCATCGTACCAGAATTCATTGCCAATCCAACATTCGCTTCTGCTAAAGCAGGAGCATCGTTCGTTCCATCTCCGGTCATCGCCACAATATGTCCTTTCGCTTGCTCTTCTCTGCTGACTTTGATTTTATCTTCTGGTTTACATTCAGCAATAAAGCGATCAACCCCTGCTTCTTTAGCAATTGTTGCTGCAGTTAAAGCGTTATCTCCAGTGCACATCACTGTTTCGATACCCATTTCACGTAACTCTTGGAAGCGTTCGACTAAACCATCTTTAATCACATCTTTTAAATAAATGACGCCCAATATTTCATTATTTTCTATAACAACTAAAGGTGTACCACCTTTTTTAGACACTTGATTAATGTGTTCATCTAAATCTTCAGGGATATTTCCACCCACTTCTTTCACCCTTTTAATCATGCTATTGGGCGCCCCTTTATACACTTCACGATATGCAAATTTCACACCACTCATACGTGTTTCAGCGGTAAATGGATAGTATTCTCCTTCTTCTTGAGGCAAATCAGTATCTTGTTGTTCGGCTAGTTTCACAATGCTACGTCCCTCTGGTGTATCATCAGCGACTGAACTTTCATATGCTGCTATAACTAAATGCTGATAGTTTGATGATGCCACTGGAATAAATTCATCAGCCATGCGATTACCATAAGTAATCGTTCCAGTTTTATCTAGAATCAAGACATTAACATCGCCACATGTTTCTACTGAACGACCGCTTTTCGCTAAAATGTTAAATTGTGTTACCCGATCCATTCCAGCAATACCAATAGCCGATAATAAACCACCAATTGTAGTTGGAATTAAACACACCGTTAATGCAATTAACATCGCAATAGACAAATGAAAATGTAGAAATTCTGCTAACGGATACATTGTTAAAATAACCACTAAAAAAATAATAGTTAATGTCATTAATAGCGTGAAAAGTGCTATTTCATTCGGTGCTTTCTTTCTTGTTGCACCTTCAACTAACTGAATCATTTTGTCTAAGAAAGAATGTCCAGGATCTGAAGTAATTTCAATTTCAAGCCAGTCAGATGCTACAGACGTGCCTCCAATAACATTAGTGAAATCGCCACCACTCTCTTTAATGACAGGTGCTGATTCTCCTGTTATCGCGGATTCATCAACAGTGGCTAGCCCCTTTATAACAACCCCATCATTTGGAATTTGTTCACCCGTTTCAACACGTACGATGTCACCTTTTTTTAAATCGCTCGCATCGATTGTTTGATATTGACCATCCTCTAAGATTAAGCGTGCTTTCATTTCTGTTTGTGTTTGTCGCAAGGCATTAGCCTGTGCTTTTCCACGTCCTTCTGCTAACGCTTCTGAGAAATTCGCAAAAATAAGTGTCAACAACAAAACGATGAAAATGCTAAACAAATAGCCACGTGACACATTTTCATGACTAAACAAATTTGGAATGAAGGTAAGTACTAATGAAAGTATCATTCCCACCTCTACTACAAACATGATAGGATTTTTCACCATATATACTGGATTTAATTTTAAAATACTTTCTTTTAAAGCCTGTTTGACCAATGTGGATTCAAATATTTTTGTAGTTTCAGTCATTTTTAAAATCCTCCTTCTATTTAGCATGCAGCAATAGCTGCTCTCCAATTGGTCCGAGCATTAAGTCAGGCAAGAAAGTCAAACCGCTAAGTAAAACAATAAAAATAATTAACACACTGCTAAAGAATAAATTATTAATAGGTACATCTTGGGTGTGATGTTGGTACGTTTTTTTATTCACTAAGCTTGAGACAATCAACAGTTGCAAAACAATTGGCACATATCGCGCAAGTAACATCACAATCGCTGTTGAGATATTCCAAAATGGCGTATTATCTTGTAAGCCTTCAAATCCTGAGCCATTGTTGGCTGATGATGATGAGAACTCATACAACACTTGTGATACTCCGTGAAACTGTGGGTTAGATAGCGCATTGGCTGCTCCAGGCACGATAAATGCTAATGCTGAAAAGATTAAGATCAACAGTGGATGAACTAGAAATGACAGAGCAATTAATTTCATCTCTCTACCTTCTATTTTCATACCTAAATAGCTAGGAGTTTTACCAATCATCAGGCTACAAATAAAGACAGTTAACATGACATAAATCAACATGTTCATGAGACCAACGCCTTCTCCACCGAAAACAGCATTTAACATCATTAATAACATTGGCACAATACCGCCTAGAGGTGTTAAACTATCATGCATATTGTTAACACTACCTGTAGTAAACGCAGTTGTGATAGTCGTAAATAGAGCTGACAAACCGACACCAAATCGTGTTTCTTTACCTTCAATATTGCCACCGTGAATACCTAAATGATGTAAGATTGGATTACCTGCAAATTCAAAACATATACACGCAGTTAAAAAGACGACGAATAAAGTAAACATCGCAATAAAGATCATTGTGGCATGAGGATGAACTTGCTTTTTAGTTTTTAACATTCTGCCAAATAACAGAACTAATGAACCTGGTATCAACATCATAGCTAAGGCTTCGGCATAATTTGATAAGTACGTTGGATTTTCAAAAGGTGTAGATGAGTTCGCACCTAAAAATCCTCCGCCATTCGTTCCAATATGTTTAATAGCTTCAAGTGACGCAATTGGTCCATAAGCAATAGTTTGTTTAACTCCTGTTAGTGTTTCAATAACCAAATTACCTTTAAACGTTTGCGGTGTTCCTTGGCTCATCAAAAATAAACTTAAGATAAACGCGAAAGGAATTAACACACGAATAATAAAGCGCGTCATATCTTGATAGAAATTACCAATCACATCTGTCATACCTGTTAATCTTCGCAACATCGCAATACACACTGCATATCCAGAAGCAGCAGACGTGAACATCAAAAATGTAATCACGCCCATTTGAGTGAAATAACTGACCCCTGTCTCACCTGTATAATGTTGCAGATTGGTATTAGTCATAAATGAAGCAATCGTGTTGATTGTTAATGATAAAGATTGATTTAAATTATGATTAGGATTTAAGAACAGCCATTGTTGAAGTGACAGTAATATAAATGATAATGTTCCCATCAATCCATTAAAACACAAAAAATGATTTAAGTAAGTCTTTCCTGACATATGCTCTAATTTTGTTCCTATAAATTGATAAATGAACTTCTCTATTGGTTCAAAGATAAAGTCAGATTTGGTAGACATGATTAATGCCACTGAATATAAATATCTACTAACAATGTATGCGAGTACGATAAAGATAATTAAAAAAAGTACAATACTCACTATACTTCCTTCTTTCGTTATTAAAATTTTTCACTTTTAATGAGTGCATAAAATGAAAATATAATTAATCCAATATTTATTAATGCTAATAATATAATCATGATGCATCTCCCTCACTTTCATGAAAAATCTTAGCAAGAGTTTTATAATAAAAGTATTAATATTTTTCAAAAGTTGTAAAGAAAATATAAAGAAAATATATAAAACGAAAATTTAAATGGATAATTGTACTAAATTTAATTAATATATCACTAAGAGGTGGTGACACATGGAAAGTTTTCATAAAGAACGAGGAAAACTAACTATTTATCTAGGCTACAGTCCTGGAGTCGGCAAAACGTATGAAATGTTATCAAATGGTAGGGATTTATTTAAAGAAGGTGTCGATATTAAAATTGGCTATATTGAACCACATCAACGTCCAGAGACAAATGCTTTAGTCAAACAATTGCCAGAAATTATAACTTCTAGTCGTAAATTTGGTAGTCATACTTTCCAATATATCGACGTTGAAAAAATCATAGATGTCCACCCTGACATTGTACTTATTGATGAATTAGCTCATTCTAATATCTCTAAGAATAGACATAGGAAACGTTATATGGATATTGAAGAAATCCTTTCACATGGTATTGATGTTTGGACTACCCTCAATATTCAGCATATCGAAAGTTTAAGTGGACAAATTGCTTTAATGACAGGTGTTCAAGTCTCTGAGAGAGTACCCGATCAATTTATTATGTCTGCAGATGCTTATGAGGTCGTAGATATTTCACCAAACATGTTAATTCAACGTTTAAAAGCTGGAAAAGTTTATAAAAAGGAACGCTTAGAAACAGCGTTTTCAAACTTTTTTACTTATGAAAATCTCACAGAACTACGTGAACTTACACTTAGGACTGTGGCTGATATCATGAGCCAGAAAGAACAGCAATATAAAACGAAGCATACTGATATCACACCACATATTGCAGTAGCTGTAAGTGGAAGCATTCATAATGAACGTGTCATCCGTGAAGCAAGACGTGCTGCATATAAAGAGCATGCTAAATTCACTGCAGTCTATATAGACGTGTTTGAGTCCCCTTCTGAGAGTAGGAGTCAGGACCATTACGTGCATAAGAATTTAATGCTTGCGCAATCCTTAGGGGCCGAAATTAAAATACTTTATGCACAAGATATTGCTAAAGCTCTAACAGATTGGTGTGATAGCGTCTTTGTTACAAAGTTAGTCTTAGGCCAATCAGAAAAAACACGATGGACAGAATTGCTCAAAAAGACCCTAATAGAACAAATTAATGCCACACCTCATCATTTCAAGTTAGAGATTGTGCCAAAGCATTACATTCATTCTGAAAAACAAAGTATCGTGCAAACACACGCTCAATCGCAGTCCTATACCGCTCTATATGTAGATATTGTCAAAATGATTGTGATTCAAATTTTGTGTGTATTGGTAGGAATGTGGATATTCAATGTCTATCACAACGAATCAAGTGTAATGATTTTACTCATATTCTTTATTGGTATCATCGTATTATCCATATGGACTCAATCATATTTAATTGGATTTTTTGCTTCCATATTAAATGTATTTGTCTTTAGTTATTTTTTTACTGTGCCAAGATTCACTTTAGAAATGTATCGCTTTGAATATCCTATTACATTTACAACAAGCATCTTTGCGAGCATTTTTACAAGTGCAATTTTAAAAAATTTAAAACGTCAGCATGCACTAACTGAACGACAATTATATAGGACGAATATTATGTTGCAATTTAACCAATCGATTAAAGAGTCATATTCCATCATGAAGTTGCTGAATATTGCGGGCAATCAAATTCACCAACTATTACATCAAAATGTAACCGTATTTTTGATTCAATCAAAAAAAGTGGCAGAAACCTCCCACTTCGGAAATAGAGGACACACCAATTCAGATAAATCAGAAGATGCTGAAACTTTGAGTTGGGTTATTGAAAATGAATGTCGTGCTGGAAGACTTACTGATACATTTCCAGGTAGTAAATATTTATGTATTCCAATTGGTACTGAACCTGTTAAAGGAATCATATCTATTCAGTTCAATAATGATGATTATATCGATACGTATGATAATTCAATATTAGATTCAATGCTCAATGATATTACTCTTGCAGTAGAAAATGTTTATTTACTTAAACAAACAAGACAGTCTATGTTGAAAGCTGAACGAGAAGCTACACGCTCCAACTTCTTGCATTCCATATCACATGATATTAGAACACCTCTGACCTCAATCATGGGTAATTTAGATATGTTAAATTATCATGATATGCAATTAAATCAACATGAAAAATCTAATTTATTAATTGCTTCTTACAATGAAGCACAATATTTATATACACTTGTGACCAATATTTTGTCTTTAACAAGATTAGAAAGTACAGACATTCACATTCAACGTACACCATATCTAGTTGAAGAGTTATTAGAAGAATTTGACCAGGAGTTGATACGTAGACATCAAGATTACAAAGTTAACATTAAAAATGAAACAACAATGGTGCTTATTGATATAGATAGTAAACTCATCTTGCAAGTATTATTTAATCTAATCGATAATGCATTAAAACATGCAGAAGCAACTTCACCAATCACACTGCATGTTCAACAACAGCAGTTTAAAGTCAAATTTGAAATGAAAGATTTAGGGCAAGGTGTGTCTGAAGAAGAACGTCGATTAATCTTTAATCCCTTTTATTCAGGTAGTGACTTTAAAGACAATAAGAAAGATAGTCTTGGCTTAGGATTGTACTTAGTACAACTCATTTTAAAACAACATAATAGTCAATTAGCATACCAGCCCAACGAACCACATGGAAGTAACTTTTATTTTTACTTAAATATTCATCAAATAGATTTGGAGGTATAAGTTATGAGATCTACACTTTTAGTCGTCGAAGATGATGAGGCCATACTTCATTTAATCAGTGTCGACTTAACTATGAATACTTATAAAGTCATTACTGCTAAAACTGGAAAGGAAGCAGATTTTCGTATTAGAACAGAGCGCCCGGATATTATTTTATTAGATTTAGGATTACCCGATATAGACGGTTTATCTTTAATTCAACAAATTAGAGAAGTTGTTGATACACCAATTATTGTCATCAGTGCACGTACAGCTGAACAGACTATTGTTCAAGCGTTAGATTATGGCGCAAACGACTATATGACGAAACCTTTTAACGTCGACGAATTGCGTGCACGTATTAGAGTGGCGATGCGCATCTCTAGAGCATCTAAATCTTGTCAAAAGAACTTTGTTAATGGTCCACTAGCAATTAATTTCGACGCTAAAACTGTTTATTTTAATAATGAACCCATTCATTTAACCCCAAATGAATTTAAATTATTGGATATCTTATGTTGTCATGTAGGCAAAGTATTAACATACAAAGTCTTATTAAAAGCATTGTATGGTTACGTTAATAAAAGTGAAATGGCGTCTTTACGAGTCCACATGGCGTCTTTACGAAAGAAGTTAAATTACAAACAAGAAGAGAAAAAACTTATTATTACACATCCAAGAATAGGCTATCAAATGCAACAATTAGAATAAGACAAAAAGAGGTTGAGACTTTAGTCATAAGGACAAGCCACACGCAAGTGTGTTGCTTTAAATCCATGACTGTCTCAACCTTTTTTAAGACATCCTTCTCAGTCCCCTCAGGCAACTGGAACCCTTACCTTATAATTTTTCATCTATTTCGATCCTTCTATCTTTCACTTCAATTATATTGTTGAATTAGTTATTGTGTTTGTTTTATTCTACTTAACACCATTGCAAACATTACAAATATACCGCAAAGTATATACATCCACTTAAATCCAACCGCATCTGAAATAGGTCCCATTAATACACCACCTAATGAGATACCCAAGTCTGCACAAGCAATAAATAAGCCAAGTAACATATTTCTCCCTGCTTGAGAGGTAAGACAAAACTTAAATATGTCGTTAAGGTAGGATACACTAAAGCTTGCGTAATACCAATCAATATAGCGCTACTACACACAATAAAACTTTGTAAATGCGGTCCAAATGCCACGATGACTGAAGCTATCATTAATAAAGTTAAAACAATCATCATAAAACGATGATGCCAAAATCCATCTGAAAGTACATATTTACGTAAATAAAACCTTGCTACCACTACAGTGATTGCTTGAATCGTTAAGAAAACACCCGCGTTTGCAAACTCATCTTTAACTGTATATAAAGGCATAAAGATACTTATAGCACCAAAAAGACTATCGATGTTAAAATCATAATCATGCCACTACAGAACAATGCTTTATTTTTAAAAAATTAGCCATAAACAGTCACAGCATTAAAAGGCAATGCTTCCACTTGTTGACTCTTATCTGATTCGGCATTAGCAAACGTCACACGGTAACCAAACAGTGTGGTAGATACAGCAATAACGATAATCATCATCGCAAATACAGACATATTCTGCATATTCCATATCCCTACCGCAATAAGTGGTCCAATGAGATTCGGAATTGTAGAAAATAAAAAATACAGTGAAACACCTTCTGATCGATGTTCCTCTGGTAACGCATCAATAATTCCTAATTGTAATGACATTGAGAAGAAAGCTGTACAAACACCTTGCATGACACGTGCAATGAAATAACCTTGTAATTCAGTAAAACCATATAATATAAGTGCTACAGCATTAACTAATAAAATACTTCGCAGAATCTTAATTGGCCCAACTCGAGCAATAATTTGACCGGCCCATGGACGAAAAATCATTGCTGTTAACATATAAGC
>VNIU01000865.1_pt1 | contig 11152 bp, 10 predicted proteins | sample 7248601 | NCBI WGS metagenome assembly VNIU01 (sample SAMN12251564, study PRJNA551026) | human skin metagenome | isolation source: skin samples from healthy patients and patients infected with Netherton Syndrome | host: Homo sapiens | place: France:Paris
CCCCGGATTCGATCCGGTGGATGGATATGCGGTGGAAGAGTTATTGGGGAACCTTTTGCAACACGCGGGACTTCGGCCATGGCAAGTGGAGTTGGTACTCAACGATGCCACTCCATACCTCCTCGATGAGGTGGTTGATGGTGCCACGTACGAAGAATCCAGTTAGCGTTACTTCTGTAGCTCAGCGGCCCATTCACGCGCAGAAGCAGTGACCGAATCGGAGTCCAGCCCAAGTTCGGCCAAGACCTGCCCGCGAGAAGCATGCGCCAAGAATCGTTGCGGGATACCGAGGTTTCGCACCGGGGTATCCACTTTGTCCTCGTTCATCTTCATCTGCAGCTTAGAGCCAGCACCGCCATGCAAGCCACTGTCTTCAATGGTGATCACTAGATCAACCTGCTTGGTGAGATTCACCACGGAATCGGCCACGGGCACTACCCAATGAGGATCGACAACAGTGACGTGGAAACCATCCGCATCGAGTGCCTGAGCTGCAGATAGTGCCTGTGCTGTCAGTGCGCCAAAGCTAACAATGAGCACGCGAGGATCCGCGCTAGAGCCATGTGTACTTTCTTTGCCTGCCACTGCCTCAGATGAATCCCCTTCCGCTGCACGGGAGGATTCAAACAGCACGTCGTAATCCGCTTCTTCACGTACGGCCTCAACCGGTTCCGGCGCGTTCCCCTTCGGGAAACGAACAACGGTGGGCCCATCGGAGTGTTCCACGCAACGAGCTAACGCGTTCTGCAGTCGTACTCCGTCCCGGGGTGCGGTGACGTGAATTCCCGGTACGATTCCGGTGATTGAAAGATCCCACATTCCATTGTGGCTGGCACCATCTGAGCCGGTAATACCGGCCCGATCTAATACGACCGTTACTGGCAGCTTCAGCAGTGCCACGTCCATCAACAACTGATCAAATGCTCGGTTGAGGAAGGTTGAATACACTGCCACCACTGGGTGCATCCCGCCAAGTGCAAGACCAGCCGCGCTGGTGATTGCATGCTGCTCCGCGATTCCCACATCGTATGTACGATCCGGGAAGACTTCTGCGAACTCGGCAAGGCCCGTAGGACCCGCCATGGCTGCGGTGATAGCTACGACGTCATCGCGTTGCTTCGCAAGCTCAATGAGCTTAGTTGAAAAGACTTTCGTCCATGTGGTTACACCAACAGCTTTCTTCTCCACCGGTTCGCCCGTGATCGGGTCAATGACTCCGGTGGCGTGCATGAGGTCGGCTTCGTTCTTCTCTGCCGGCTCAAAACCCTTGCCCTTTGCAGTAACTGCGTGCACGATGACTGGCCCGCCATAGTCCTTGGCATAACGCAGAGCGTTCTCCATCTGGCGGATGTCATGGCCGTCGACCGGGCCGATGTATTTAAGTCCCAAGTCGGTGAACATCTCTGTCGGCAACACCGTGTGTTTAACCCCGGCCTTCAAGCCGTGGATAACTTGGAATGCGCGGTCTCCTACCCACCCCATCCGGCCTAGGGCATACTTACCGGAATCCATGACCTTGTCATAGAAAGGCTGTAACCGAAGCGCTGCAAGGTTTTCAGCCATTCCGCCGATAGTTGGAGAATAAGAACGGCCATTGTCATTGACAACGATGACCACGCTGCGATTTTTTGCCGCGGCAATGTTGTTCAGCGCCTCCCAACACATACCGCCGGTGAGTGCGCCGTCTCCCACTAAGGCAACCACATGGCGATGGACTTGCCCGGAAAGCTCAAAAGCTTTAGCCAAGCCGTCCGCGTAGGACAAAGCTGCCGAGGCGTGTGAAGATTCGGTCCAGTCATGGGGAGATTCTGCCCGTTCTGGGTAACCGGAGAGACCATCTTTCTGTCGCAAAGTATCGAACAGCTCGCGGCGACCCGTCAGAATCTTGTGCACATACGACTGATGACCGGTATCGAAGATTAGAGGATCCGTTGGCGAATCGAATACACGATGCAGCGCCATTGTCAGTTCCACTACACCTAGGTTCGGTCCCAAATGCCCGCCGGTAGCAGAAACCTTTTGAATGAGGAACTCCCGAATCTCAGCTGCGAGGTCATCCAGCTGTGCTTCGGGCAGGCCCTTGAGTTCCGCTGGCGAAGAAATGTTGTCCAAAATACCCATTGAAGTGTTTCTCTTCTCCTCGGTAAATCTCATGCGGCAGGAGTCTAGCCGCGTGGCCCTTACAGAAACTTCCACGCCAACCTTCCGCTCTCTGTCGCTTCGGAGCTCAGCTTTCGTGGCGCATATTAACGTTCACACTATCTTAGTCTTGCCCTACAGCCGTTATCGAAGCGCTCACCTTAAAGTGGCAATTCGCCTAAGACTCGGTGGGCTCAGCTATAGCTCGGTGGGCTCAGCCTTAGCTCGGTGGGTTCAACTAAAGCTGGGTGGCGGGCTCTAAGTGGATTAACACCTCGACATGGTGAGTTAAACCAAAGGCATCCACGATCGCTACCGCAGAGATCGCATACCCCGCATCAATCCAACGCCTAACATCCCGCGCCGCAGCTGCAGGGTCACAACCGACGTGGACAACATGGCGCGGTCGCCTTCCCGCTACTGCCCGAATGGTGTGCTTTCCCGCTCCGGTGCGTGGCGGATCGAGTACCACCGCATGCAGGCGCTCGTCGGCATCACGTTCTCTCCACCACGCCGGTGCCCCTCGCTTGCTTTTCTTTTCCGACGCCGCCACGCGCTCCGCGACCCGGTCCACATTGGAATCCCAGAATTCCACGGAATGGATCTTTGCGTCCGAATAAGCCCGCGACCCTGCAGAGGTAGCTTCGCTGGCGATATCAACACTCACCACGCGATCAACCTTGTCCACCAAAGCTGCGCTCAGCGAGCCTGCCCCACCGTAGAGGTCCCAACCAGTCGTTACTTTTCCTTTAGCGGAAGGTACCTTCTCAGAAATCCACTGCGTGTAGAAGCCCACGGCAGCACTATGGCCTTGCCAAAATGCCTGTGCAGGCAACTCCCACGTGAGGGGGCCGTGTGCCTGAGTAATTGTCCCATCCCCCACGAGTGGCTTGGTCTTGCGGTGCCGACGGTTTCCGGACAGCTCGACGACACTCCGCTGGCCATCTGTCCCCACAGCGATAGCAAGCTCGGTGTTTGCACGGATCATGCCGTGCGACTGAAGCTTCTCTATTTGTTCAGGCAGACCTGCAACCAGTGCTGGGTCCCACTGTGCACAGACAGTCGTGGCAGTCACAGGCACCACGTCATGGGAATTTTTCTTCCTAATACCCACATTGCCTTCGGAATCAACTGCCAACCGGGCACGTGTACGCCATCCTTGGAAAGGCTCCAAAGAGTGCGAAGTCACTAAACGTTCCGCCAATGAGATCTTTCCGATGCGTTCGAACTGGTCTAGTACAACGGATTTCTTGAATTCGAGGGAGCCTTCGGCGTCAAGAAAATCAAGATCGCAACAACCAGCGCCCGCAGCGGCCGCCGGACATTGAGGAACTACTCGATGAAGCGAAGGAGTGCCGATGCGGAGTGCCCGCCCAGTGCGAAAAGAGCGCTTAGACGAGGAGCTGGAAGGTGGATCAAGTTCTACCGTGACATCTTTGTCCCCCATCGCAACACCAGTGACGAACGCAATGCAGCCATCCGAAAGTCGAGTCAGGCATGCTCCACCATGGGCGGGCTTGTCGAACGCAGAGACCACGATTGTTTCTGGAGTGCGTGGGTGTGCAGAAGGGTGCTGACTCACTTGATACCCTCCGCTGCATTAGCTTTCTTCACAGCGACAACGGTGATGAGAACTACGAGCGCCGTTAAAGGCCAGCCCATCGCGATGGAAACATACCCCAAGGCGTCAGTCGCATCCTTGACGTAGAAAAAGCGTTTTACAAAGAATCGGGCGAGAAAGACCACAGCCCAGGCCGCGGTTGCCCAACTAAAAGCACGCACAGCATGGCGATTGGTGCGCCAGCGTTGATCCTCACCATTAATGCCCCGCCAAATCACGCCCACAAGTGGCCAGCGAACCAAAATCGAGACGATGAAAACGATTCCGGCGACAAGCGAGTACCACATGCCGTAGGCGAAATATCCCTTTGCATCCCCCATGAACCATGCGATGGCAGCACAAATAACCACGCCCAACAGGCCTGAAATGGCCGGTTGCAGGTTCTCCTTGCGAGCTAGCCGCCACAGGAAAATCGCGGCGGCCACCGCCAACGCCGAGAGTAGCGCTGGCATTAGCCCAAATTTGCTGTTGACGGGGACCAAGACCAGAACTGGAAGAGTAGAACTGACCAGTCCAGTCAGACCTCCCATCTGTTCAAGCAGTGTGCTAGGTTTCTCTTCAGTCGTGGCATCCGGGGCTGTGCCAGTAGCTGGCGTTGCTGAAGTAGCTGAGTTGGAATCAGTAGCTGACTTTGCTTCTGCATTGGAAGATGCATCGGCAGCGAACCGCCTAGGAGTATGTTCCACTTCGGCGCGTTCCGTATTGGGCGTTTGCGATTGCTCCCCACGCGTGTGCGGGTGTTCGCCCTGGGGCTGATCGTCGGACGGGTTTGTCACAGGCTGTCTACGTTCTCGTTCGCTGGTAGTTGCAGGGACTATTTCTGTTCGTTATCGCGACCCAAAATGGGTTCGTTCAGGGGTTGGATACCCGCTTCTTCGGCTTGCTGCTTCTGTAGCTCTTCGGCTTGAGCTTGCATCTGCTTTTGCAGCTCTTCAGCCATTGCCTGTGGCATGTGGACTGGCAACGGATTGCCAGCTGGAATAGGGTCTTGGCCTCGCATCACAAAGGTTCGTGCCATGACCTCACGCGCAAGCTCCGCAAGTTCGTCTCCGTATTCCTTGGGGCCAGCCAGGGTAAAACGCAGCATCCAGCGATCTCCGGTGACACCCAAGATGCGCAGCACCCCGTCTCCAGCCTCCGCAAATACCTCAGGTCCCCATGGCCCTTGGGTCACGGTGGGTTCCAAGCCATCGCCTGACATGCCCTTCACAATCTCAGACACCGACTCGTCCCAAAGGTCACCTTTCCTTGGGGCAGCGAATGCTACTGGGGTAATACGGCCGTATTGTGTCCCAATGTGAATCATTTGGGGTCCCTCAGGGCCCACGTCGACTTGCACATCACCTTCTAAGGGAACCGGAACCATCATGGAACCTAGATCTAGGCCGCCCTTGGCGAAATCAGAGAAATCGAAATTCCGATAATCGACAGTATCGCCATCGAACGGACCGAACTCTCCGTTCACTGGGTCGTATCCATTAGCCGTGCTTTCGGTAGCGGAAGCAGCGACATTCTCATCTGCAGCCAGGCTGGCTGCTTCGCGCTCCGTGCTGTTGTGAGTTTCAGCAGCTGCAGGGGTGTTGGCAGAATCCTTCTTCTTACGTCCAAACATGGTCTTCTCCTTGATTCATTCGTGCGTAATTTTGGGGCGAAATCACTCAGCAAAACTGTGAGTATGGAGCTCATAGGGTAAAAGCCGCAACGCGAAACCGCATGTTTTCCCGCTATTGCCCGGTTGAGCCGTAGCCACCTGCTCCCCGCTCGGTTTCACCGAGGGCGGCAGTATCGGCAACTTCGTTAACCTCACACAGGCTCACTTGCTGAATAACCAATTGCGCGATGCGGTCCCCGCGGGAAATCTCAATAGTCTGTTCTGGATCCAAATTGATGAGGCACACTTTCACCTCGCCGCGGTAGTCGGCGTCAATAGTCCCAGGCGTATTGACGATAGAGAGCCCATGGCGCAGCGCCAGCCCGCTACGGGGGTGAATGAGCCCTACCGTTCCTAGGGGCAAACCGATGGCAACGCCGGTGCCCACGAGAATGCGTTGTCCCGGTTCTATCTGAACATCCTCGGCGCTATAAAGATCGATGCCAGCATCCGTGGGGTGAGCCCGCGTGGGTAGGGGCAGGTCTTTATCAAGCCGGACAAGGTTCAATTTTGGCTCGTTGCGTGGGGTGGTCATGATCCCCCACTTTACAATGACACACCCTCGAATATCCGGTTGGGATACTCGGTGGCTACAATGAGTCCTCGCAAGGACTTGGCAGTTGGACATTAAGGAGAACGTCAGTGGCTTCCACCGAAGTGCCAGCGCACGGGGATAATGTCCTCTATACCGAGCGCCAGCGAGTGCCATTGACGTGGTGGTTCTTCGCTGCGGGGGTGGTGTTCATCATCGCTTGGCAGGCACAGATGGGCCGTTCTGTCTGGTTCGCGGTGGGAGCAGGAATTTTCGCGGGCCTGGCCGCGACGTGGGCTCTGTTGAAACTTTCTTCAACCAAGATTCAGGTAGTGGAACATTCCGATGGCCAACGTTGGCTGCATGCCGGAGAGGCAAAAGTTCCTGCCACACTCATAAGTCGCTGCTTGGTTATCCCTCCAACTGCCAAACAGGCAGCAATGGGCCGGCAACTTGATCCGGCTGCGTTCGTCATCCACAAAGGTTGGATCCCGACGATGGCGATGATGGTTCTGGACGATCCCGAGGACCCCACCCCTTATTGGCTCATTTCCTCGAAGGAACCCCAGTCCCTGTTGGAAGCACTGGATCGCCCTATCTACTAAATGCGACAGAAACCAGATTCCCGTGTATCTACACTGGTTCTGTCCGCAAGGTTGTTGCGCTAAACGCTCAAAAGCGTGGCAGCTCGCACTTCGGGCAATGCCTTATGCGCAGTCCACGCAGATGAACTCGTCTTCGCCAATCTTTTCAGCAATGCGGCTGCGGTGCTGCACAAGGAAACAAACGCTGCACGTGAACTCATCACTTTGGCGCGGGATCACAGTCCCAGAAAGCTCTTCTCCGGACAGATCAGCAAGCGGAACATCAAACGGTTCTACGATTTCACCATCATCTGTATCCGATACCGCTGGCTCCGCCTTCTCGGCTGCTTTCAAGCCTTCGAGGGAATCAGTTTCGATCTCGTCTTCAGAGCGGCGACGGGGAGCATCATAGTCAGTAGCCACGGCGTTTCTCCTTGTTAGCACGTCCGACTTAACGTGAGGTTTTTCTAATGCATCGACGCGCATAGTAAAGCAAACAATATGGCGATGTCACCTTGTAAGCACCATGTCTTCTAGTTTGACGCCAACGTCACCCCCCGCCCCCGCCTCGCCTAGGACTTGCAGGAGCTTCGGTAGCACTTCTCCTTTAGCGCCCGCGACCAGCATTTGTTGCGCCTTATCGCAGTCCAGAGAGGGAAGGATCAGCTCCACCCCCGACCGAACTGCGATCAGTGACCCCGCTGCGTAATCCCACGGCCCCAATCCGTGTTCGTAATACGCATCCACTATCCCCTCAGCAAGATGGCACAAGTCCAAAGCTGCCGATCCCGCTCGACGAATGTCGCGCACTCGCGGCAGCAGCTGCGTTAACACATGAGCCTGAACCCGCCGTTGAGCAGCCACATACCCGAAGCCCGTGGCAACGAGTGAGGAAGCCAACTCGGTAGCGCTAGGCGCTTTAAGAAACTGATCCTTATCGTCCGCACCGGCGGTCTCCGCGATTCTCCGCGCGGGGCCACCAACCTGAGCAATGTACGTGGTTCCAGTGGGAACCTGCGCTACCGCAGCAGCCACGGGTACCCCATTGACCGTAGCGGCAATGCTTACCGCACAATCAGGTTGTCCGTACATGAAATTAACTGTGCCATCAATTGGGTCAACCACCCACACAATTCGATCTTCGGTAACGGATTCGGAACCACCTTCTGTGACATCTGCCCCATCGTGGTTAGTCCCATCTTCAAAACCGCTACTGGCGATTTCTTTGCCGCTAGGCGTGTGCAGCCCTTCTTCTACCGCAATACCGTCGCTGCTATTTATTCGACGCCCAGCGCTCACTCCCGGATGGTTCGGATCCCACTCGTCGTTGCCCGCCAAAAGTCTAAGATTCACGGTTTTTCCTTCTTCCTCACCCAGTAAGGAGGAGTCCGGCAGCGCTGTAAGAAGAAAGTGTTGGAGGAACCGCTCTGAAGCCAAATCCACTGCGGTCACCGGGTCGACCGCGGAACTCTTGTGCGCCTTTGCTGCGACTCGACCATCTTCACTTACTAGCTCCTCGCGCATTTCACGGACCAACCGCGCGGCCGCTTGGGCAGCTGCTTGGCAGACTCGGCTCAGCGCGGTGAGAGTCACCTGCTTGCCTCCGCCTTGCGAGAAATCCCCTAAGCCGAGGGCGGAAAGTGAATTCGTTGAATGCGGCGTCAAATAGAGATGGGAAGCGGGCACCCATTCTGGACGTGTTTCGAAAGCCATAGCTCCAGCAAACCACGGTCACAATTCGGGCGCGCGGACGGCAACAGCTTAACCCGCTATTATTTGTACCCATGACTGAGCACAACTCTGATTTGAGCTTTGGTGTCGATATTGGCGGTTCAGGTGTTAAAGCTGCCGTGGTCGATATGAAAACCGGTGAATTCGTCACTGAAAGGTTGAAGATTGCAACCCCTCAGCCCGCGAACCCCGACGCGGTAGCGGAAGTCGTTAAGGAGCTCATGGAGGAAGCCGACTGGAACGGACCAGTGGGTATTACGGTGCCGGCGGTAGTAAAGAATCAGATTACGCGCAGTGCTGCGAATATTGGTGGGGACTGGATCGGTACCGATTGCCAGGAATTATTCCGCAAACACTTGGGTAATCGTGAGGTCGCGGTACTTAATGATGCGGATGCCGCGGGCCTGGCCGAAGTAGCTTATGGCGATGAGCAGGCACGCAGCGGATCTGTCATGCTGTTGACGTTTGGAACCGGCATTGGATCCGCACTACTCATGGACGGAAATCTGTACCCGAATTCAGAACTGGGGCATCTGCCGTTTGGCCACACTTCTTGCGAGAAGTGGGCGAGCTCCGCAGTCAAAGAGAAGGAAGACTTAAGTTTCAAAGAGTGGGCGAAACGTGTCGATCAAGTCATGCACGAATACGCGAGGCTTTTTAGCCCTCAAACATTCGTCGTAGGCGGTGGAATTTCTCGTAAGGCCGATAAGTGGGTGCCACTTCTTACCGTCGAGCAGAAAGTCGTCCCCGCACAGCTTCGAAATAAAGCAGGAATTGTGGGGGCGGCGATGGCCGTCCGGGATGGGTTCCGTCCTTAAGGTTCGGTTGTTCTGCGTAGGGCACCCCAATTGCCCGAACACAACTGCAGACCTAACCCCGGAGGGCAATAACGCAGATTGCGGAACGGGGGGTGCACCCCTACCCCCTTGACAAAGGCAACTTCAGTTATAATTGGGGGTCGATTCTCGGGCAGCCAAACCCGAGGAATGCGCGATGAGCGCATTTCAATAACGAGAGCAGCACCTTTGTCGCGCTACAGTGACGGCAAAGATTTAAGATGCAGCTCTATTTAATGATGCACGCAAAGGAAAGGGCTTTTTGTGGTAGCGAATAACTCGGCCGAATCCAGTGAGGGAACCGAGAACGCAGCTGTGCGTAAGGTCGCCAAAAAGTCCGCTGCAGCGAAGAGTACCCGCAAGGTAGCTAAGAAGGCCGCTTCGGCTAAGAAAACGGCTGTCGCGAAAAAGGCAGTGGCTAAGAAAACCACTGCAGCCAAGAAAGCCACTGCGGCAAAGGCAGCAACGGCCTCTGCAGCTGAGGCCAGCCCCCAAACCTCGGCCGGAGCTTCTGGAGAGTCCGAAGCAGCAACCACCAAGAAGGTCGCAGCGAAGAAGACTACAGCTAAGAAGACTGCAAAAAAGACAGCTAAAAAGACTGCGGCAAAGAAAACTGCTAAGAAGACCGCCAAGAAGTCTTCGACTGCGAAGAAGGCAACAGCAAAGAAGTCCACCGCCAAAAAGACCACAAAGAAGGCAGCCACCAAGGCAGCCAAAGCGCAGGACAAGGCCGAGCTCGCTGACAATGATGATCTCGAAACCACCCTCAACTCCGCCGAAGACACCGCCAAGGACGACGAGTCGCCTAACAATGACCTCGAACCTGACATGGACGACGATCTCGGGGATGATTTCGATGAAGACCTCGACGACGACCTTGAGGATGACCTCGACGACGATTTAGTCGACGATTTGGAAGATGACCTCGAAGATGACGAGGACGAGGACGAAGACTCCGAGAATTCCGAGGAAGCTGAAGAAGAAAAAGACGGCAGCTTTGTCTGGGACGAGGATGAATCGGCTGCGCTTCGTCAAGCCCGCAAGGATGCTGAGCTAACAGCCTCTGCAGACTCCGTTCGCGCATACCTCAAGCAGATCGGTAAAGTTGCGCTGCTGAATGCTGAACAGGAAGTCAGCTTGGCAAAGCGTATTGAACATGGCATCTATGCGGCGTACCGCCTCCAGGAGATCAAGGAATCTGGCGAAAAACTCTCCCCTATGCACCGCCGCGATCTCCGGGAGATTGAGCGCGATGGTCGCCGTGCAAAGAATCACTTGCTGGAGGCAAACCTTCGCCTCGTGGTTTCCTTGGCTAAGCGCTACACCGGCCGTGGCATGGCTTTCTTGGATCTCATCCAAGAGGGCAACCTCGGTCTCATTCGCGCAGTGGAGAAATTTGACTACGTAAAGGGCTACAAGTTCTCCACGTACGCTACGTGGTGGATCCGCCAGGCCATCACCCGTGCGATGGCGGATCAGGCCCGTACCATCCGCATCCCGGTCCACATGGTCGAGGTCATCAACAAGCTGGGTCGTATTCAGCGCGAGTTGTTGCAGGATCTTGGTCGCGAACCTTCCCCAGAGGAATTGGCGCGCGAGATGGATATCACCGTGGACAAGGTGCTAGAGATCCAGCAATACGCACGCGAGCCCATCTCCCTGGATCAAACCATTGGCGATGAAGGCGATAGCCAGCTGGGTGATTTCATCGAGGATTCCGAGGCCGTCGTCGCCGTCGATGCTGTCTCCTTTACTTTGCTGCAGGATCAGCTGCAGGATGTGCTGCATACGCTCTCCGAGCGTGAGGCCGGTGTGGTGAAGCTACGCTTCGGCTTGACCGACGGCATGCCACGCACCTTGGATGAGATTGGTCAGGTGTACGGCGTGACTCGCGAGCGCATCCGCCAAATTGAGTCAAAGACGATGTCCAAGCTGCGCCACCCATCTCGCTCCCAAGTTCTGCGCGATTACTTGGATTAAACCTATGGGGAACCGGGTAGGCAGGCCTCTTAGCTTAGCGGACCTGACCTAACATTCGTTTTTGCTCGACGCCACACG
>VNIU01000867.1_pt1 | contig 11141 bp, 13 predicted proteins | sample 7248601 | NCBI WGS metagenome assembly VNIU01 (sample SAMN12251564, study PRJNA551026) | human skin metagenome | isolation source: skin samples from healthy patients and patients infected with Netherton Syndrome | host: Homo sapiens | place: France:Paris
TTAAGGTTGATTTCATAATAATTTATCCTAAATAAACATCTTGTGCGTGGTCATCTTTTTCTAAAACATTTTTAGCAAAAGGGCATGATGCGATGATTTTTAAGTTATTATCGCGTGCATGTTCAATCACACTATTTACTAATTTTTTACCTAATCCTTGTCCACCGAGTTCATCTGAAACACCAGTATAATCAATATTAATCTCATTATTATCCACTTTTTTAAATGTGATGACTGCTTGTGGATTATTTTCATCTTCTCCCACATAAAATTTATGATCGCCTTGTTTAATTTCTTCAGCCATATATGCTCACTCCTTTAAAATGTATATAGTTATATTTATCACTTTTTGACAAATTAAAACATCATAAAGGTTATATCACTTACTTGCTTAAAGTTATTGCTTTTTAACACTGTAACCGCTATAGTGATAAACGACATTACTGCACAGAATAGGGAGGCTTATTTTGAAAAAACAGATATATTTAATGATAGCTTTATCAATAACTTTAATTTTAAGTGGATGTAATCAAGTTACAAGTAATAAGAAACAAGATCATGTGACCAGTCAACAAAAAATAAAAATATATACGACAGTTTTTGCATTCCAAAGTTTTACTCAACAAATTGGTGGCAAATATGTGGACGTAAAAACAATATATCCTCCAGGTGCTGATTTACATTCTTATAAGCCTACTCAAAAAGACATGATTAATATTGCCAAAAGTGATTTATTTATCTATTTAAGTGATCGTTTAGACCCAGTTTCCTCAAAAATTACGCAATCCATGGAGAACAATAATATGAAACTCCCATTAGCGGATGGATTGAGTCAAAATGATTTTATCAAATCTGATAATCACGATGAAGAACATGAACATCATAGCCATCATGAATCATCTAATCAAGACCCACATGTCTGGCTAGATCCTGTACTTGATAAAAACTTGCGATAAAAATTAAAAATAAATTAATTGAAAAAGACCCTAAACATCAAGGTTATTATATGAAAAATTATAAAAAATTAGATAAGGATATTGCAGATATTAATCAGCAAATGAAAGAAATTACAAAAGATACTAAAAGAGATAAAATCATAATTTCACATGACTCTTTAGGGTATCTGGCACATCGTTATGGATTTAAGCAAGAAGGAATTAACGGTATGAATGATGAAGAACCAAATCAGAAAAAGCTATTAAGTATTGTAAGAAACATTAAAGATACGCATTCACCATATATTTTATATGAACAGAATATCTCTTCTAAGATCACTGATGTTATTAAAAAAGAAACGCATGCTAAGCCTTTGAGTTTTCATAATTTAGCAGTTTTAACTAAAAAAGAAGAACATGATGAGAATACGACATATCAATCATTAATGAAAAAGAATATTGGGGCTTTAAATCAAGCGCTTAATTAGTAAAAATGCAATTGGGATAATTTTATATCCAAATTGCATTTTTTTACTCTCTACACTGACTTTAATATCTAATATAACTTACAGTAGTATTGTAGTATTCTTCAAAGCCACGGATTCCATCAGCACCACCTAAACCTGATTCGCGCCAGCCTGCATGATAACCATTAACAACTTCTTCAGCTTCGCAATTAGCGTAAACTTCACCAAATTTAAGACGTTCGTTTGCAGTCATTACTTCTTGTAAATTTTCAGAGAAGATATATGAAGAAAGGCCTGCATTTGTATCATTAGCATCTTTAATAACTTGGTCAAAATCACAATAAGTGGTAATTGCAAGGACTGGACCGAAAATTTCTTCTTTAAAGACATGATCATCTTTTTTTACATGGTCTAAAATTGTTGGTTCATAGAAGTATCCTTCACGGTCTAACTTATTCCCACCAGTCATTAGCGTAGCACCATTATTCACAGCTACTTTAACTTTATCATGGATACTATCTAGTTGCTTCTGATTGATGATAGCACCATAATCTGTATCATCATTAAATGGGTCGCCCACAGACAAGTTTGTCATTTTATGAGTCACTTTTTCTAAAAATGCATCATGTACATTTTCATGAACAAAGATACGTTCAGGACATGTGCAAACTTGACCAGCGTTGTTGATACGAGCTTCTACAATGTAATTGACAGCTTTATCTAAATCGGCATACGGAGTAATAAGAACAGGAGCATTGCCTCCAAGTTCTAAATTAACTTTCTTAACTGTTTGAGCAGCGTGTTCGTATACAGATTTACCTGCACGCATGCTACCAGTTAATGAGATAAGTTGAATATCTTTGTGAGTTGCTAATTGAGTACCAACAGTTTCTCCCGTGCCAGGAACAATTTGAATTAAGCCTGCTGGAATCGTTGAGGCACGGAATAATTCAGCTAAACGTAATGTTAGTAAAGTTGTTTCTTCACTTGGCTTAATCACAATAGAGCAACCTGTAACTATGGCAGGAATGACTTTACGCATTAATACTAAAATAGGAGCATTCCATGGTACAATTCCCGCTGTAACACCAATAGGTTTTTTCGTAATTTGAATAGTTTCATTGTTTACACTATTTTGTAAGACGCTACCTTTATCGCTCATACTTAAACTTGTCATATAATCAATAAAGGTAATAGATTTATCAATTTCTCCATAAGCTTGAGCTAACTTTTTACCTTGTTCTTTCATATATAATTGGGCAATATCTTCACGATTTTTTTCAAGTAAAGGTATCAATAATTTAACATGCTCAGCACGCGTTGGTTGCGGAACGCGTTCCCACTCAAGTTGCGCGTGTTTAGACTTTTCAATCGCTTCATTTACTTCTTCTTTAGTAGCAAATGTAATGGTATCAAATGCTTTACCCGTAGCTGGATTGATGACATCCATCGTTTCTGTAGATTTACTTTTTATAAATTCATTGTTAATAAATAATTGATTTGTCATGTTAACACACCTCCACATGTTGTATTCCCCAAATTTATTTTCCTAATTTTAAAAATAATACCCAACTGTTTTAAAGATATTTTGAACAATAGTATCAAAAAAAGTCAGGCATAGTATTTGAACTTGCCTGACTAAAATATTATTTACGTGTCAATCCTTTATAAAATACAGGGATAAGTAGAATAAATCCAAATAAGCCCATTATTGGAAAGACTTTTCCGATGAGTGAAATAAATCCTATAAATGTACAAATAAAGGTAATGATAGTCATTAGAATAATCAATGTGTAGTAGCGTTGAGTAAATGGTTGACTAAAACGAGAAGCGAAGGCATACATCAAACCTACCACCGTATTATAGATAACTAAAACCATAATGACAGACATAATCATACCAATAGATGGTGATATTTGTTTAGCTAAAAGTAACGAAGGTAGAACTACATGTTTAATTTGATTAAATTCAGTAACCAATCCAAGATTAATCATTAATAATAAGAAAGTAATAATAAGTCCGCCTATCAGACCGCCATAAACGGTTGCTTTCTGATATTTTAATTTACCGCCCATTACAGTTAAAAAACTAAATGCAGCAGCTATCTGTAAACTCGCATAATTGATTGTATCAAACCACCAACCTGGAGAGATGGTTTTATTATGATTTGAATAGTCATTTGCGGTACTAAAATTAACATCACCTGTTATAAAGTAGTATATTGCAATCATTACAACAACAGATACTAAGAAGGGGGTAACACCACCCAAAACTGCAATCAGTCGATCGAATTTTAAAAATAAAGTTAATAAAATAAGAATTACTAAAATCAGTGAGCTCAACCAGAATGGCAATCCAAAGCTCTCATTTACTGTAGATGCACCGCCAGCAGTCATTATAATAGCTAGCGAGAATAGAAATATCGTTAGTATAATATCAAATAATTTGGCTATCATTGGATGCAAATAGTAATGTATGGATTCGGAGTGATTTTGAGATTTAAGAAGGTAGCCAGTATTCAAAACAAAAATTCCGCCTAATGTAATGATGAGTCCAGTAACGAGAATGCCACCAATACTATAGATACCATTACTTGTGAAAAATTGGAAAATTTCCTGACCTGTCGCAAATCCTGCTCCTACTACAACGCCAACAAAGGCGAAGGCAACAATGATGGATTCTTTAACAGTGTTCATTTAACATACAAATCCCTTCAAAAGCTATCAGATTTTATATATTTGACTTTCAAAAAGTTCAAAAATTACATTAATCTATTGTAGATGATATGAGAGAAAAAATAAATAGCAAAGTTCATTACAAGTGTACTATTGTATAAATAGGGTGTACTCGAATTAGCATGAAGTTGATTGAATGACTGTAGTATCTGTAAAAGATATGATAAGGTTAACTATAATTTGAAACATTGTATGTCGTTAGAAAATTTACAAAACTTTTAAGCAAATCATAATGCATTGGTACATCATTTTTGATAGTATAGGTCAATATTTAATATAAAATGGAAGTAAAAATTATAAGAAGGTGTTCGTATGTCATTGGACTTACCAGTGATGCTAACGATTGTTTTATTTTTAGCATTAGGAATTTTTAGTCAATGGTTAGCAGCTAGAATTAAATGGCCATCCATTGTTGTCATGGCAATAGTAGGTTTACTTGTGGGTCCTATTTTAGGAATCGCAAACCCTAAGGAGGCTCTGGGCTCAGATGTCTTTAGCCCAATTGTTTCATTAGCAGTTGCGATTATATTATTTGAAGGTAGCAGTAACTTAGACTTTAGAGAGCTTAAAGGTATCTCTAAAGCGGTGGTTAGAATTATCACAGTTGGTGCAGGCATTGCATGGATAATAGGCACAATTGCACTACATACGATATTAGATTTTCCACTATCCGTATCATTTGTTATGGGTGGATTGTTCTTAATTACAGGTCCGACAGTCATTCAACCATTGTTAAAACAAGCGAAAGTGAAGCGTAATGTTGACTCTGTATTGAGATGGGAAAGTATCATTTTAGATCCAATTGGACCTATGTTAGCTTTAACTGCATTTTTTATTTTCCAAATCCTTGAACAAGGAATTAGCTTTATCGTCATTGTTCTCTTTATTCTAAAAATGATTGCAGTGGTACTTATTGGCTTTGGAGCATCATATTTATTTAATTGGTTGATACGTAGAGATAAGATACCACAAAGTTTGATGCCTCCCATTCAATTCGTATTTATATTATTAACATTTAGTACCTGTGACGAAATATTATCAGAATCCGGATTATTAGCAGTAACAATTTTTGGATTAATGATGGTACGTCAAAAACGTCATGATTTAATCTTTAAAGAATCTGATCATTTTATTGATAATGCTTCTTCTATACTTGTAAGTACAGTGTTTATTTTAATTACATCCTCTTTAACAAAAGATGTATTATTAAATGTCCTTTCATGGCAGTTAATTATCTTTAGTATAGTCATGATTGTACTCGTTAGACCTATTTCAGTATTTGTTTCTACGTTTGGTACTGAAATTACTAAAAAGGAACGTGCAATTGTTGCTATGATGGCACCAAGAGGGATTGTTGTATTAACTGTAGCGCAATTCTTCTCAAGTTTATTTATGGATGATCATATTGCGATGGCTAAATATATTACACCAGTTACATTTGGTTTAGTATTCATTACGGTAGTTATCTATGGCTTTAGTTTTACACCTCTAAGTAAATTATTAAGCGTCGCAAGCAACGAGCCACCGGGTGTTATCATTGTAGGGGAAAGTGAGTTCTCATTCCACCTTGGTGTGAATTTGAGAGACCATGGCATACCAGTCATGATGTTTAATCTATTTGAAAATACTTCTGAAAAGGCACATGAAGCGGGATTTGAAGTATTCAACGGTAATTTATTATCTAGCAGTGACAGAATTTATTCAGACTTATTGCGTTATAATAAATGTATTTTGATGACGCAATCCTTTATTTTTAATAGTTTAGCATTTAATGAGCTCGTGCCAGAATTTGGCTTGAATAATGTGGACATGATGCCCGTGTCATTTAATGATGAACAGGCACGTAATAATTTAAATGGGCCTATCAGAAACCATATATTATTTGATGAGAATCATACACCACGCTGGTTTAATAGCTATATTACACAACACAATATTGTTGAAGTACCAGCAGAAGATTACCACGAGCTTACTGATAAAGATATGCTGATTTATTATATTAGTGAAGATAAAGAGGTAACATTCAAACGTAGTAATAGAGAAATGCCTGGACATGAATCAGGTGTTTATGGTATCTTAAAAAATGCTTATGAAGCATAAAAAAGAGGCTGGGATTTCATGTTCCTGCCTCTTTTTGTATTAGATAAAGACTATTTAAATCATTAGTATTATTTTAAGTATCTATCATGCATAAGTATTTTTAGAATATCAATTTGATCTTGCAATTGTTTACCGACATTTGTATCTCTTATTTTTTTGCGTTGCAATTCTTCATCTACAACACGTTTGACTGATAATTCATCGGCACCTACAGCTAATACTTTTTCCTTAGTATTAAATTCTTGATGAGCTACGAGTTGCATACCAAATGAATTATAGAGTAGGGAATATCCGGCGATACCTGTAGTTGATTGATAAGCTTTAGAGAAACCACCATCAATGACTAACATTTTACCATCTGCTTTTATTGGGTCTTCGCCATCAATCTCTTTGACTGGTGTATGTCCATTAATGATACGTCCTTCATCAGGATTCAAACCAAAGTCTTTGAGCATCTTACGAATCATATCTACATCTTCGCGAAGGTGATAGTAAGGATTTTTAATCTCTTTATGAGATGCTTTATCTTCAATAAAGTAACGTTCAAATGTTGTCATTGCACGTTTACCGAATAAAGATGAATATTTGCCTGTCCATAGGTACCACACTAAGTCCGTTGAAATATCATCCGTAGACTCTTTATGGTCAAAGGCTTCTCTGACATGATGTTCAAAGACATCTAAAAGTTCACGCCCACTTAATCGTTCGCCTTCTATCTCAAATGCTTCCATTTCCCCATTCTCATCAACTGGAATACATCCGTGAATAAGAAGGTTACCATTATAAGGTAGGTAAAGCTTTCCTTCACGCATTAAGAATGACATATGACGTCGTAATTTCTCAGATTGCTGGAATGAGAGTAATAATTTATCTACGACTTCTTGCTCTTCAGGCAATAGTTTTGCAGGATCTTTAGGGTCGACAGTTTGGAAACATGTATCTTTAAGTGGATATGTTTTACCATAAACTGTAATTTCATTTTTATCATAATCGATTTTTTCTAAGACTAAACGTTCTTCCATTTCAAAAGAAGGTCGACGTTTAATAATAGGTATTTCTAGTTTAAATTGAATCATCGCAATAGCTTGATGTATTTTTGTTATTTGGCTTTCTTCCCGTTTAGTTAAGTTCACTTCTTTATCTGGTCGTTTCTTAGGTTTGAAGGCAGGATTGTTTATGTCATAATATTTTTCAGCAAGGGTGAGTAAAGGACGTAAATTGATTCCATATGCATCCTCGATAATATCTAAATTATCATAGCGCGCACAAATACGTAGAAGGTTAGCTAGACACACTTTTGAACCTGCGAAAGCCCCAATCCATAGTACATCATGGTTACCCCATTGAATATCTACTGAGTGGTAGTTAATCAATGTATCCATAATCTTATCTGGCTTTGGTCCACGATCATAAATATCACCTACCACGTGTAAATGGTCTACGACTAAACGCTGTACAGTATACGACAAACCGATGATTAAGTCGTCAGATTGTTCTAATTCTATAATTTGATTGACCAGTGTTTCATAATAAGGTTTCTTGTTATGAAACTCATTACTTTTATAAAGGAGTTCTTCGATGATATAGATAAATTGTTCAGGTAAAGCTTTGCGTAGTTTTGAACGTGTATATTTTGATGAGCAGTATGTAATTAAATCAATTAAACGTTCGATGGTAGTGATGTACCATACATTTAATTTGCCAATGGAATCAAAGTTATTTTTGACTAATTTTAATTTTTCTTCTGGATAGTAAACTAAAGCTGCTAAGTCATTAATTTCTTGTTGAGAAAGTTTGTCTTTAAATATGTCATTAATTTTAGCGCGGACGTTACCTGAACCATTTCTTAACACATGTTGGAATGATTCATATTCGCCGTGAAGATCACTGACAAAATGTTCGGTTCCTTTTGGTAATTCTAAGATAGACTCTAAGTTGATAATTTCAGTAGCTAGTTTTTCTGCACTATCAAACTTTTGTGAGAGTAAATCTAAATATTTTTGTTTCATTTCACTTTCTGTAATATGGGTCATGCTTAGTCACCTCTAATTATTATTTCCGACTGTATGTACATATACATTATGAATAATGCGCTTACATAAATTATCTTGAAAAAGTACTTATTTTTCAATGATTGCGTACTAAAAATTTAAATTTATTAAAAAAAGCTAAGTAAACCATTCAATTGATGGATAACTTAGCTTAAGATTTATTTTACTCTTTTGCGACGTTTCATGAAGTAGCGGATAATGAAGTAGATAATTGCAACAATAATGAGTACATACATAATTCGTGAATATGTATGTACACCATTCATTAAAGCACCAAAGCTATCGCTTAATAATCTACCAAGTAATATTAAAGCAAAATTCCAAATCGTTGTACCAATTAACGATAACACAGTAAATTGAACGACATTCATACGATTTACACCTGCAGGGATAGTGATTAACACACGAAGTACTGGCACAAATCTACACAAGAAAACTGCCCAAGCACCGTATTTTTTAAACCAATCGTTCGCTCGCTTTAAATCTTTACTCTTTAGCTTCATCCATTTACCATGACGATCTACAAAGCGATATAATCTTTCCTCTGAAATTAATCTACAGATGTAGTATAAGATTAGTAAACCGATGAATGAAGCGATGGTCGTAATAATTAATAATGTCCAAATAGATAAGTGTGACTTTACAGAAAGTAGTCCGGCAAACGTTAAAATAATCTCAGAGGGAACGACAGGTAAGACGTTCTCAAGTAAGATTAGTATGAAGATTGCTGTGTAATCCCACTTACTTATAAAATCAGTAATGATTTGTTCCATATAAACTTTGTTTCTCCTTTTATATTTAACATTATGCCGTTTTGATTATGCTCATTATAAATATATTAACAAGAAACGTTTTAAAAAGGCAACAAAAATACTCGGATTAACGTAAAGACTTTAATAAAGTGTGATACAAACCATGTGCTTCTTCTTCACTATGAATTCCATAGGCATTCATTCGTCCATCTTTAAAGAGTGTAAACTCATATGAAGCATAATGAATTAATTTAGCAAATGAAGTTGATTTAACAATATTTCCAGGAAAATATTCCGCATGCTCAAACGCTTGTTGAGGAAATCTAAAAAGACATGCATTACCACACATAGACTCAATATTGCTTTCTTGTTTAGTCTCAAGCAATTTATAATGTTCTTTTTCACACACCGGGCAGTCTTTATTTTTAAGAATATCGATGTTTAGCGCTTTATATTTGAAATTAAATGCATCTATATAGTGATTAACTGTTTAGAAAATCCTTTTCCAGAAAGATAACGGACGGCTTCTGCTACTTCATAACTCACAACTATTGAAATAATAGGGGGGCAAGACACCATTGATAGCGCAACTTTCCCCAGTATTTGGAATACTTTGCATTAAACATTTTAAACAAGGTCCTTGATGATCAATGCCATAAACTGAACCTTTACTTCCAACAGCGGCACCGTATATCCAAGGAATTTGATATTTATGACTGACTTCATTGATTAAAAAGCGAACTTTAAAATTATCCATACCATCAATGATGATATCTGGTTGTGTATCTTCGATGAGTGTTTCAATATTAGAAGAAGTGACTTCCTTATCAAAGGTGGTAATATCAATCTCAGAGTTAATTTGATGAACTTTTTTCTTAATGGCTTCAACCTTTGAAGTAAGTGTATAAGCATCTGATTCATCAAATAATGTTTGACGATGTAAATTTGATATTTCTACGATATCCATATCAACTACTGCAAAATGGTGAGCACCCATACGTGCTAATTGGTCAATGATATGGCTACCTAAAGCACCGGCACTGAAGACGAGTATGCGAGAAGAAGACAGGCATCTTTGCCCATCCGTTCCAAGTGATTTAAACCTTATTTGTCTTTCATAACGTGACATATTATAAAAATCCTAAACCTTCAGATGGACTAGATGCTTGAGCAGTATATTTCACAGGTATACGTCCAGCTTCATAAGAAAGTCTACCGGCATGGATTCCAAGTTTCATTGCTTCTACCATTTTCACTGGGTCTTTGGCAGCAGAAATGGCTGTGTTTAGCAAGCACCTAATTCCATAGTATGACAAGCATCTTTAGGTGATCCGATGCCAGCATCTACAATGACTGGTACATTGGCATTTTCAATAATATAACTTAAATTTAATGGATTATTAATGCCTCTTCCAGTACCAATCGGTGAAACGATTGGCATGACAGCATGAATGCCTAATTCTTCTAGACGTTTTGCTAAAACGAGGTCATTTGAAATATATGGGCAGACTATATAACCTTATTTCTAATAAGACTTTACAAGCTTCATAAGTTTCAAAAGGGTCTGGTAATAAAGTTACATCATCACCGATGACTTCGACTTTAATCATGTCACATACACCTGCATGATTAGCAATTTCTGCAATACGAATTGCTTCTTGAGCCGTTTTAGCACCAGCATTATTTGGAAATGTAATAAAATCTTTTAGATTTACATTCGCAAGTGGGTTAGGTAAGGTGCGACCGTATAAGTTCATACAGCGCACCGCAAAAGTAAGCACATTTGTTTCTGATGCTTCAATCGCTTTTGATTGAATATCTTCATTGTCAAATTTATCTGTACCTAAAAGTAATCGAGATTGTAATTCTAAATTTCCTATTTTAAACATCTTATCCGCCTCCAACAATTTCTAATAATTCTAAACGGTCATCTTCTCTAACCGTATGTTCTGTGTAATTATCTTGCTTAATGAATTCTTTATTCATTTCAACAATGACTCGTTTTGGGACTAAGTCGAGTGACAGTAAGACATCTTGAATCTCTTTGGTCGTCCGTGGTGGCGTATCTGGATGTGACATAGTAGGGAAAAGATGACCGAAA
>VNIU01000873.1_pt1 | contig 11055 bp, 7 predicted proteins | sample 7248601 | NCBI WGS metagenome assembly VNIU01 (sample SAMN12251564, study PRJNA551026) | human skin metagenome | isolation source: skin samples from healthy patients and patients infected with Netherton Syndrome | host: Homo sapiens | place: France:Paris
TTCACGTAACTGATCTATCAAATCCGCCATTTCATTATTTTTTAAATAATGATTTGCTTTTATTGATTTTTTGCAACTCATCATGATGGCAGCATCTTCACGCATTTTTTTAACATTTACTTTTTTATCGTTTAATACTAACTCAACCATATCTTGAATAATTTCTTCAGCTTCAGCTTTTGGGAACCAAACTGGGTAACTATTAACGATATAATCATGACCGCCAAAGTGCTCTAAATGAACACCCACTTTATCTAATTCATCTTGATATTGATCAATAATCATTTGTTCATCTTTTGAAAAGTGGAATGTTAGTGGTATTAATAAATCTTGAACTTCATTAGTCACTTCGCCAATTTTTTCTCTAAAATATTCATATTTGATACGTTCTTGTGCAGCATGCTGATCTATCATAAACATGCCATTTTCATTTTGAGCAATGATATAAGTGCCATGCACTTGTCCTACGACTTCCATATATGGAACTCGTCGAGATGGTGTGTTACTTACTTTACCTTTAATATCATTATTATCTTGCTTACTGTATAATGTTTGATAAGTTTTTGATGACGCTTCATCATTATTGCTTTGTTCAGTTACAACTTCTTCTGAATCGTTTGTAGATTCGTCATTTAATGATGATGCATCACCATTGTCTAAGTCATTCAAAATTTCTTTTTGAATTTGGAAGTAATCTTTGTCATCTGAACGTTTATTATTATGTACGAAATTTTCCGTACTTTCATTAATTAACTCATTATTATCTAAATCGTTTTTTTCTAAATTTGGATTTTGTAATTTAGATTCACTCATACCATAATAATGAGAATTTGTTTTGTCTTGATTTGAATTCTGTTGTCTTCTTTCAAAGTCTAATTTTTGTTGTTCAAATTGATTTAAGACTTTATTTTTTTTAGGTGTTCTATCCAAATCGTTCTGAGGAATTAAAATTCTATCCTTGAAAGCATATCGAATTTTCTCAACGATTAATTGATATAATTGCTCTTCTTTAGATAATCTTACTTCTAGTTTAGTTGGATGGACATTCACATCTACTAATATAGGATCCATTTCTATGTTTAAATAGCATATCGGGTAGCGTCCTATTGTCAGTAATGTATGATACCCTTCAATAATAGCTTTATTAAGTACAAAATTCTTAATATATCGTCCATTGATAAAAATTGAAATATAATGTTTATTACTTCTTGAGTGTTCTGGCTTAGCCACAAAGCCTTCAAGGTGATAATCACTTGTATCACCTTGAATATGCACTAAATCTTTTGCTACTTTTATACCATAAATCTCTGACATAACTTCATTTGTTTTACCTGAACCATTAGTTTTTAATAACGTTTTACCATCAGATATTAAAGAAATTCGTATATCAGGATGACTCATTGCCATTCGATTCACAATATCTGTAATTTTACCTAACTCTGTGTATAAGCTTTTAATATATTTTAAGCGAGCTGGTGTATTGTAGAAAAGTGATGAAACAGTTATATCTGTACCTTTTTTAGCTTTAGCAGGTTTACGACTTAAAATCTCTCCGTTTTCTGCATAGATTTCATGTCCATTTTCACTATCAGTGCAAGTTTTAAGTGTGACTTTAGCAACTGAAGATATACTTGCTAATGCCTCACCACGAAATCCTAACGTTCTGATATGAAACAAATCGTCATCGGCATCCAATTTACTCGTGGCATGTCTATGAAACACTAAATCTAAATCATCTTGTTCTATTCCAGTACCGTTATCTACTACTCTAATTGAGGATATACCTGATTGTTCTACCTCAATATTAATTTCTGTCGATTTAGCATCGATTGCATTTTCTAGTAATTCTTTCACAACTGAGCTTGGACGCTCTACTACTTCACCTGCTGCTATTTTATTAGCTAAAGAGGTTTGTAGTTCTTTAATTTTGCCCATTTTCAAACACCTCTATCTCAATTGATTTTGTAATTCACTTAGCTTAAGTAATGCTTCAATAGGCGTCATGTTTGATATATTAAGATTTTTAATCTGTTCCTCAATTTCACTAGTCATTGCTTCAGAATCAAATAAATTGAAAGACGCTTGCTCAAATTCATTCTCAATTGCATTCTTTGTTGTTTGAGACTTTTTATCAGAGTTGTTTGCATTTTGTGCGTCATCATCTGTAAACCCTTCGACTGAGGCTGAATCTTTAAGAACAGTAATGTTAGAATGCTCTTCATTATCGGAAGTATTTTGACTTTGTTCAAAAGCATCTAATATAACTTGTGCACGGTTAATAACTTCATCTGGCAAATTAGCTAGTTTCGCTACTTGAATACCATAACTATCATCTACAGCGCCATCTTTTACTTTATGTAAAAAGATTAATTCACCTTGATATTCATCTGCAGCCACATGAACATTTTTAAGACTTGGTAGTTCTTGATCTAAAGTCGTAAGTTCATGATAGTGTGTTGAGAATAAAGTTTTCGCATGAGATGTTTGAGCAACATATTCAATCATTGCTTGAGCTAACGCTAGCCCATCATATGTTGAAGTTCCTCTACCAATTTCATCGAAGATTATTAAACTATCTTCTGTTGCGTAAGTTAATGCTTTTTGTGCTTCTAACATCTCTACCATAAATGTACTTTTTCCTGATACTAAATCATCTGCAGCACCTATACGAGTGAATATTTGATCAAATATTGGTAATTCTGCTTTATTACAAGGAACATAAGCCCCCATTTGAGCCATGATGCTTATGATTGCTACTTGCCTCATGTAAGTTGACTTACCAGACATGTTAGGACCAGTTATTAGATATATAAAGTTATCTTTATCTAATTTACAGTCATTAGGTACATAGTCATTGTAGTCCATCACACGTTCAACAACAGGATGGCGAGAGTTCTCTAAGCTTAGCGTTTTATTATCACTAAATTCAGGTTTAACATAGTTGTATTTTTGTGCAATTTCAGCAAAACTTTGTAGGCAGTCAAGTTCAGAAATGATTTTAGCCTGTTTTTGTAGTCTTTCAGTATATGTTTTAATGTGTTCTCTTAGTCGAACAAACAGTTGATATTCAAGATCTACCGCTTTATCTTCTGCACCTAAAATAATATCTTCTTTTTCTTTCAATTCATCTGTAATGAAGCGTTCGGCATTGGACAATGTTTGTTTACGGTGATAGCCAAATTTACTAGGTTCAAATCCTTGTAAATTTGCTCTTGTAATTTCTATAAAATAACCAAACACTTTGTTAAAACTAATTTTAAGAGATTTAATACCTGTACGTTCTCTTTCTTTAGCTTGTAATTGTGCTAACCAATCTTTTCCATTTTTAGAAGCTTCTAGGTATTCATCTAATTGTTTACTAAAGCCTTGTTTAAATAGACCACCATCTTTAATGGAAATAGGCGGTTCTTCGATTAAACTATCTTCTAACACTTGTAATAAGTCTTCTAATGGTTCAAGGGAACTAAATTGATTTGATGCTACGTCATTCATACTTTCAAGTAAAGATTTAATATTAGGTATCTCTGAAATTGAATGTTTAAGTTGAATTAAATCACGCGCATTGACATTGCCATAACTGACACGGCCAACAAGTCTTTCTATATCATATACTTGATTTAAATATCCTCGTAATGTGTCTCTCTCAATAAAGTGATTCATGAATGATTCTACTATACTTAGTCTTTCTTCAATTCTTTCTTTATTGATTAATGGTCTGTCTATCCATTGCTTAAGGCGACGTGCTCCCATCGGCGTTTTAGTTTCATCCATTAACCATAAAAGTGTTCCTTTTTTAGATTTTAGTCTAATACTTTCGGTTAATTCTAAATTTCTTTTAGCATAGTAGTCCATCTTCATAAAATCCACTGCAGCATACGTTATTGCAGTTTCTAAGTGAGACAAATCTCGTTTTTGAGTATGATAAACATAATCGAGTAATAGTTGTGTTGCTAGATACATATGATTATTAGTTAATTGATTCACTTCATAGCTTGCATCGGAAATAGATTCTCTAATTGTTATAGTTTCTGTAGTTAAATAGATTTGCTTTTTAAGATTTTCATCAATTTCTTGGTTAACAACGATTTCATTAGGATTAATAGTTACAATTTCATTAATCAATGTATCTTCATCTTCAATTTGAGTGGCTTTTAACTCTCCTGTAGAAATATCACAATAACTAAGGGCGTAGTTACTATCTTGTTTAATAAAACTTAAAATGTAGTTATTTTGATTTTCATCCATACCACCTTGTTCCATAACTGTTCCAGGTGTTACAACTCTAACTACTTCACGTTTTACCATACCTTTAGTTTGTTTAGGATCTTCCATTTGTTCACAAATTGCTACTTTATAACCATTATTTATCAATGTCTCAATATAGCTATTAGCGGAATGATACGGAACGCCACACATAGGTATTGGATTCTCTTTTTTAGCATCTCTTTTAGTTAATGTAATTTCTAATACCCTTGAAGCTTCTTTAGCATCTTCAAAGAACATTTCATAAAAATCACCTAATCTGAAGAATAATAAGCAATCTTGATATTGCGATTTAATTTTTAAATATTGTTGCATCATCGGTGTCGTGTTAGACATATTTTCACAACCTTACTAATTTTTTCCGATTTATTACATGCTTTTAACTCATATATTTTAACATATGAAATGTTACAACGCTCGTGAGTTCATTTTATTGATTTTATTTATTTTTTAGAGTTAAGTTAAAAAATGATTCATCTTAATTTACAAATAAAAAAGATTATCACAACAAAATAAAGAACACATACGTTTCATAAACGACTGAACTTTATTTTACAATGATAACCTCAAATCAACTAAAACAATCTCTTATTTCCAAACTATTATTTTTTAAATCTATCTAGTAATCCTCTCTTTTTCAACATTATAAGTAAGAAATAACTAATTGCAGCTCCGATAAAACTTGAAATAATAAACGCTATCATTAAGGGTTTGACGAAGAAATCTTGCATACCTAAAACCCAGGCCATTGGTATACATAAAAGACTTCCTATAATGCCTGTACCAATCACTTCACCAACAGCAGCCATAAAGATATGTTTTCTATACATATAGAACACACTAGCCAATAGCACGCCAATCATACTTCCAGGAAATGCAAAAAAACTACCAGTACCAAATAAATTTCTTATGATTGATGAAATTAATGCTTGGGCTAAACCGTACCATGGTCCTACAAATACTGCACATAACACATTGATGAAATGTTGAACAGGTGCTGCTTTGACAGGACCTAATGGTATGATAATGATACTGCTTAATACAACATTAGTGGCAATTAACAGTGCAGTAAGTGTCAATTTTCTATTGTTCATAGTGCTTATCCCTTTCTTCCATTAATCCTTATGTTCTTCTTCATTATGTTCATTTAAACGATCTTCCATTGTGCTTATCATTAGTTGTAATAAATCATTTGCTTCATACTGAGCAGAACGAAATTCTTCAACTATTGGTAATTCATTAATTTCATCTTCTAGCGCTTCAATTTCATCTTCTGATTGTTGATAAGCATGTTGTTTCCCATAATTTTGAAAATTAACAGATTGCTTTTGTTGTTTTTTCAAGCGATTCATTTTACTTTCAATATTACGATTTTCATGAATTTGTTTCTCTATATTTTGATAAGATTTTATAAGATCTAAATCTTGAATTTTACTCGTGAGTTGATCGGCTTGTTTTAAAATATCATCTTTACTATACATTTAATTTGTCACCAATGGTGCATCGTTAAATTCTTTGAATGTACCATTTAATGAATATTGTTTTGTTTCATCAATTTCAACATTTACTAACTTACCGATTGCCTCACGTGGACCTTTAAAGTTAACTAACTTATTCTTTTCGGTATAACCTGCTAAAACCGTATCATCTTTTTTACTTGAACCTTCACATAAAACAGTTACAGTTTTGCCTTCATATTGATTCATGGCTTTTTCTGAATAATGTCCTACTTTTTTATTTAAACGTTGTAATCGTGCTTTTTTAACGTCTTCAGGTACATTATCTTTCATTTTTGCGGCAGGTGTACCATCCCTTTGAGAGTATAAATACGTATAAGCATGCTCAAATTGAACTTCGTCATATAGTGATAATGTCTCTTCAAATTGTTCTTCAGTTTCGTTTGGATATCCAACAATAATATCAGTAGTTAAAGCTACATTAGGTATTGATTTTTTTATTCTATTAACTAGATCTAAATAACTTTCTCTAGTATATTTACGTCCCATAATTTTCAATACAGCATTATTTCCTGATTGTACGGGTAGATGGATATGAGGTACAATATTGCCACCTTTAGCTATTACTTCAATCATTCTATCTGTAAAGTCCCATGGGTGACTAGTTGTAAAACGTACTCTTGGAATATCAATTTTGGAAATGTCTTCTAATAAATCTCCTAATCCATATTCTAAATCTTTAATATCTTTACCATATGAATTTACATTTTGACCAAGTAAAGTTATTTCTTTATAACCATCTCTCGCTAAACCGCGAACTTCTTCAATAATATCTTCTGGTCTACGACTACGTTCTTTACCTCTAGTAAAGGGTACAATGCAATATGTACAGAATTTATCACAGCCATACATAATATTAACCCATGCTTTTGTACTACCTTCACGTACTTTAGGAAGGTTTTCAATAATGTCGCCTTCTTTAGACCAAACTTCGACAACCATTGCTTTAGAAAGGTATGCTTCTTCTAAAATTTCAGGTAATTTGTGAATATTATGAGTTCCAAAAATCATATCCACATTTTGGTATGATTTAAGTATTTTATTTACTACTGACTCTTCTTGTGACATACATCCACATACGCCAATTAATGCTTCTGGTCTATTCTTTTTTAAATGTTTTAAGTTACCGATTTCACTAAACACTTTATTTTCAGCATTCTCACGAATCGCACATGTATTTATCAAAATAACGTCCGCTTCATTAATATCTTCTGTTGCAGTATATCCTAAGGCCTGTAATATTCCAGCCATTACCTCAGTATCATGTGCATTCATTTGGCAGCCATATGTTTTTATTAAGAATGTGCGACCTTTGCCCATCCCTTCAAACTTGTCTTCTATATGAAAGTCACGATTATAATTTATATCTTGTTTCCCACGTTTGCGTGCTTCTTTTAAACTAGGTGGTTGATAAATATTTTCGAAATATTTACTATAATCTTTTTCTACTTTTCTATCGCGTTCATCAAGGATATTTATCGTACCAGCTTTTCTTTGTTCTTCGTTCACTTTAAAAAATTCCTTTCTATATGCCCTTATATCATTAGTTCATTATATTAAAATTAATAATAAAGTGCAAAAAGAGTTGAAATAGTTAATAAATTTGTCATTTAAAAAGTGGAATGGGGTGGGATAGAAATAATATTTTTACAATATTTATTTAGATGTAATGCCAGCAAAGAAAGATTGACTAGCATTATAAAAGCTTGTTATAAGTATATTTTTAGATCAGTCAACTACTGCCATTATAAAAAATATAGCCTAAGACACAGATTTATGTCCCAGACTTATCTCATTTAAACTTTACTTACTCGTTATCATATTTTCCTGTTAACGTTTCAATTGTGATACCAGCTGGTACATGATAAAACTTAACTTGACTAATAATACTTGGACATTCTAATTCAACCATTCGTTCATGTAATTTCTGAATTAGGATTAAACATTCACTCATATCGCCTTGAACTGTCGTTTCAAGAGGACCCACTCTAAAATGAAGACCAGAATCATCAATAATTTTTATTGCCTCATCTACATAAGGTATAACGTCTTCATTGTTTGGCGTTTTCGGAACGATTTGAATACTCATTAATGTGTCTTGCATTAACAATCACCTCATTCAATATTATTACCTTAATTTTACCACGCCCTTATTTAACTTGCCTTAATTAATTGCCGAATTAATTGCTTGGCCAAAATCATACATTTTATCATCCCAATTTGATTCATCCATTCTACTTTTACGATTAAACTTATTATTTTTAAATAAAGACTTTCTTAAACTAGACGTTAACTCTATTTGCACACCTACACCATTTTTTGTACAATTCACGATATTATTATCTTGAGTACCAGACATATGACTAGGTGCTTCTTTTACTTCTATACCAATTTGACTTAATTCTTCAACAATACGCTCTTTTAAAAGATTATCTTTACCACCGATATAAGCAATTTCATCTTCACCAAGACATCCATGAATTGTGATTGCACTTTCACTTGTTTTTACTAAATCCATAGCAATGTCATTATCATAATTAATAGATGTTACGTGCAACTCATTGTTTTCTTTTGTTCGCATACCATTAAATGCAAAATAATTAAATTGTCCATCATTAGCAATAACACGCGCAAGTTCAGTAGTAGCAGGTTCAATCCCACCACCATGTATTGCCAAAATCGTTACGTTACTATCTCTATCTTCAGTAATTATCTCCCAATCCTCATTCTCAATTGTCTCATTTTGTAATTCTTTCATAGAATGATATTTATCCATTTTAAAAACCTCTCTTAAGTATAGTGTTATTATTATTCTTTCCCATTTTATAGGTTCTAAAAAGTATTTAAATGATTTTTAACAATGATTACTTAAACTAAAATATTTTAATATTTTCTATACATCATTAAGCAATGGTGTTATTATTTTCAATAAAAAAACTCTTAAGTTATAAAAAAAACTCACTTCAAAACTTAAAGCGTTTTAAAGTGAGCTCCTACAATTTCTATACAAATTGAGCAGTTAAGTTATTAAAATCTTCTTCTGTTATATGAATATCGCGTTTAGATAATGCACTTTCATTTAATTCTTCAATTTGAGACTCATATGATGGTGTTTCAGTATCTTGATATACAATACCTTTAACTAGTGATTCATGATCTAGAACAGTCTTCATTGCTAATTGTTTATCTGAAGTATCATAGCCTTCGATATCTTCTAAACTAGTTAAATGTTCTTTAAACCAATCATATGTGTTTACTTTGTTGTATGTTACACATGGTGAAAAGACATTTACAAAAGAAAAACCATCATGGTTAATCGCATCCTCAATTAGTTTAGTTAATGCTTTAATATCACTAGAAAAGCCTTGTGCTACAAAAGTAGCGCCTGATGATAAAGCTAATTCGAGTGGTGCAACATTCTTCTCGATATTACCTTTAGGGGTAGATTTAGTAACAAAACCAACCGCAGATGAAGGCGACGTTTGACCTTTAGTTAAGCCATAAATTTGATTATCCATAACAATATAAGTCATATTCATATTTCGTCTTAATGCGTGTATGGTATGACCCATACCAATAGCGTATCCATCACCATCACCACCAGAGGCAATGACAGTTAAATCCTTGTTCGCCATTTTAACCCCTTGTGCTAGTGGTAATGCGCGTCCATGTATACCATGTACGCCGTATGAATTAATATAACCAGATAATCGGCCTGAACAGCCAATACCAGTAATGATTGCTACTTCCTCTGGCTCTAACCCTACATTAGCTGCCGCCTTTTGAATAGCTGCTTGAACTGAGAAATCACCACAACCGGGGCACCAATTTGGCTTCACATTATTTCGAAAATCTTTAAATGTAGCCAATTATACCAACTCCTTACTTTCGCTTACTACTTTTTGTCCTTTAGATTCAATTTCATGAGGTAAGAAAGGTGTTCCATCATACTTAGTTTGATTAATCAATTTATCTTGAATAGTTGTATTCATTTTAAGGATATTTGAAAGTTGACCTTGATAATTATGTTCAACAACAATAACTCTAGATGCTTTATCGATAGCTGCTTGAATGACATCTTTCGGCATAGGATGTAGTTGTCGAATCTGCATTGTATTTACTTTTATACCTTGAGCGTTTAATCTTTCAGCACCTTCTTGAATAGCACCTTTACTAGATATGAACCCTATAAATAGAATATCTGCTTCTTCATGATGCTCATCTAACTCAACAGGCTTTTCAATTAGTAAATTTGATGTTTTACGCATTCTTTTTTCCATTTGTTGACGTCTATTTTCAGCCGCTTCACTCGGTTTACCTTCTTCATTATGTTCAACGCCAGTTACATGGTGTATGCCACCTTTAACGCCCGGAATTGGTCTAGGTGATACTCCATTTCCTGTTAATGCATATCTTCTAAAGTATTGTTTATCATCTTCTTCACGTTCAATATCAGATTGTAATAACTCGCCACGGCGTATTTGAATTTTATTATAATCTAAGCGTTCAACTGTTTGTTTACCTAACGATAATTGTAAGTCACTCAATATAATTACTGGGCACTGATATTCTTCGGCTAAATTAAAAGCCTCAATAGTTAAATAAAATGCATCTTCAGCATCTGTAGGAGCAACTACTATTTTAGGTATATCTCCATGCGTACCATAAATCATTTGCATTAAATCTGATTGTTCTTGCTTGGTTGGTAAACCTGTAGATGGACCACCACGTTGAGTATTAATAATGACTAAAGGTGTTTCAGTCATACCTGATAGGCCTATGGCTTCCATCATAAGTGATAAACCTGGGCCAGCACTAGCAGTGAATGCTCTGACACCTGCATAATTAGCACCAATTGCCATATTGGCTGCAGCAATTTCATCTTCAGTTTGTACTACTGTGCCACCTACTTTTGTGACGTTTGCAATCATATATTCCATAATTTCAGATGCCGGTGTAATTGGATAAGCAGCCATAAAACGAGAACCAGCTGAAATCGCACCTAATCCAATAGCATCATTACCAATCATATATAAATGTGGATTCTCTTCAGTCGTTTGTAGTTTGAAGTCTCCTTGTAAATCATTTAATTGTTCTTTCATCAATGTATAACCTTGATTTAGAGCTTCAATGTTCATTTCTACAACTTTTTCACCTTTTTTAGTAAACATATTAGTTATAAGGGTTTCAAATGTTGCAGTATCTAAATCCATGATTGCACATGTTGCTCCTACAGCAACCATATTTTTCATTAATGCAGTACCTAATTCTTTAG
>VNIU01000877.1_pt1 | contig 11023 bp, 8 predicted proteins | sample 7248601 | NCBI WGS metagenome assembly VNIU01 (sample SAMN12251564, study PRJNA551026) | human skin metagenome | isolation source: skin samples from healthy patients and patients infected with Netherton Syndrome | host: Homo sapiens | place: France:Paris
TCGCCAACTTTTTCTCCTGTTAGTGGATTCTTAGTTGTTGGCGTTGTAATTGTTTTTGTTCCTGGTTCACCTTTTTGAACGACTTTCTCTGTACCTGGCGCTAAGTTTGGATCAAATTCGCGTTTTTTATCAAACGGAATTTCTTCCGTTGACGTAATCGGATCTCCATCAACTGGACCATATTTTGTCACATCATCCACTGGTGGTGTGACTACTTCGCCTGTATCAGGATTTTTAACTCCTGGTTTACCTGGAACGTCCTCTTGGCTACCTTTCGGTGCGTTCGGATCAAATTCATCCTTATGGCCTGGCTTGATTTCTTCGCCACCATATTCTGTGATTTCATCTACTGGTTGTTTTGTTATTTTTTCTGTTGGTTCACCTTCGCCAACTTTTTCCCCTGTTAATGGGTTCTTAGTTGTTGGTGTTGTAATTGTTTTTGTTCCTGGTTCACCTTTTTGTTTAACACGCTCTTCACCTGGTTTTAAATCAGGATTGAATTCACGTTTCTTGTCGAATGGAATTTCTTCCGTTGACGTAATCGGATCTCCATCAACTGGACCATATTTTGTCACATCATCCACTGGTGGTGTGACTACTTCGCCTGTATCAGGATTTTTAACCCCCGGCTTACCTGGTTGCGTTGTTTGACTACCTTTCGGTGCATTTGGATCAAATTCATCTTTATGGCCTGGCTTGATTTCTTCGCCACCATAATGAACGATTTCATCCACTGGTTGTTTAGTGATCTTTGTTGTAGGTGTGCCTTCACCTACTTTTTCTCCAGTATTAGGATTGACATAAGTTGGTGTTGTTGTTGTTTCAATTCCTGGTTCACCTTTTTGAACGACTTTTTCTGTACCTGGCGCTAAGTTTGGATCAAATTCGCGTTTTTTATTAAATGGTATTTCCTTAGTTGATGTAATTGGGTCTCCATCGACTGCTTTAGGTGTGTATGTCAATGTTGCACCATCTAAATCAGCTCTCATAACGCCATCTGCGTATGTACCACTACTACCATTTCCATATTGACTTGATGTAACTAAAAAATTGTAACTATCAGTTGGACTCAATCCTAATTCAGATAACGTAGCCGTCCAAGTTTTACCAGCATAAGTAGCTGTAAAAGTTTGATTTGAAGCATTATATTTCAAATTAACATTATTTAATTTTTGACCATGGAATTTACCATCTAAATCATTAGTAGTATTATCAGCGTAGTTAAGAAAATCTGTTGATGGAGTACCTGATCCTACTTTAGAAGTATTACCTTGGGAGTCATTTTTAACAAATGTCCCATACCCTTTGTAGCCTTGACCAGCTTGTTTCTCTGTTTTGTCTAATGGATCGTTATTATAATATCCTGTATCAATTCTGAAACCAGCTGCACTAGGTGTACCTTTTTCACGTAAGATACCACCATTTTTTAGGAAATCATTTCCATCTTTCTTGCTGAACATAAAGCCCCAACCATCTGCACCAGTTGTATTACTTTGATGATTGTTTGCTACTCTAATGTTAAAGTCGAAATCTTTATCAAAACTAATTTGATTTTTAAATTGAACTGCACCAGCTGTTGTTGTACCAGATGGCTGTCCATAATTATATCTCGTTAAATTTTTCGCATTTAAATCTGTAGGATTACTTTGGATATCTACTCTACCGTAAAAATCGTAATTATCTCTACCTTTAACCGTAGTTGGCGGTATATCTATTGTACTTTTAGTGTTATTGGATGAACTATCAGCAGGCATGCTTAATAAAGACATAAACGGAGAACTATAATTTAAATTCACAGGTTCTGAAGTTGTAGATTCTATTTTACTGTCAGTGTTTGGTTGTGATGATTGTAATTCCTCGTTTTTAGAAACAGCAGGGATATCTTCTTTTCTAGCTAAGTCATTTCTTGTAGAAGCTTCTGAAAATTGCGTTTGTGTGTCATTATCTGAATTAGCTTTGATAGTTGGAACATTCGGTGCTTCTGCGTCGCTTCCTTCTTCTGCCTTCGCTGGCTCAGATTGAGCTGCTTCTGCGTTGCTTCCTTCTTCTGCCTTCGCTGGCTCAGATTGAGCTGCTTCTGCGTTGCTTCCTTCTTCTGCCTTCGCTGGCTCAGATTGAGCTGCTTCTGCGTTGCTTCCTTCTTCTGTCTTCGTTGGCTCAGATTGAGGTGCTTCTGCATTGCCTCTTTCTTCTGCCTTCGCTGGCTCAGATTGAGCTGCTTCTGCATTGTCTCCTTCTTCTGCCTTCGCTGGCTCAGATTGAGCTGCTTCTGCATTGTCTCCTTCTTCTGCCTTCGCTGGCTCAGATTGAGCTGCTTCTGCATTGTCTCCTTCTTCTGCCTTCGCTGGCTCAGATTGAGGTGTTTCTGCGTTGCCTCCTTCTTCTGCCTTCGTTGGCTCAGATTGAGCTGCTTCATTGTTTACATTAGGTTGATTTGTGTTTTCAAGTGATCTTTCACTACTATCATTTTGATTAGCTTGTGTAATTGGGTCAACTTGTTTTTCTTCTGCAGCTTTCGCTTCATGGCTACTACTCCCAAAAATAAGTGTCGAACCAAGTAATATTGAGGCCGTACCAACAGTGAATTTTCTTATAGAATACTTGTTTAATTTGTTAGATAAAAAATCCACTTTTTTATTAATAGGACCTTGTCTACGTTTGCCCATATTATACCTCCCATGTATTTAATTTTAAATGTAAGATACATATATTTTATGTATCTAGTATTTAATGTTACCTTCTTTTACATTTTAACGCAATACTTTACATATTATTTATGATTTAAAAAATATCATTTTGTATAAATTATTATTTTTTAAATTTTATTTAACTCAAAGTCTTTTATTTATTTTTTATAAAAAAAGGTAAAACCCATTCAACAGTGAAAATATTTAAAATAATAATACGACTTATAAAACTACAAGCATTTGAATAATCAATAATAATGTTAAAAAGAGGCAGCTTTATGATGGTATTGTAATTACAAGTAAATGAATATTAAATACAAAAAAGCTAGATACCTATAGGCATCTAGCTCTATTTATAAAACGTAGTTAGTATGAATAAATTATGTAAGTGATAACTTAGTAACCGAATGCATGTGCAATGTCTTGAATAATACCGCCAGCATTCGCTACAATATTAACGATACTTTTTGCTAACTCAGCACCATCTTCTGCTTGTGCTGCTGATACAGTATTAGCAATAGCTTCAGCTAATTTAGAAACATGTTCCACGTTGTATTCCCTCCTCCTAATTAAGTTATCTATAGAATAGCATTGCTTTTTAATACAAACTAAACTCAATTTTAAACTTTTGTAAATAACGTGATTATGAAGTATCTAAAATTTTACATTATAATTTAATTTTATATATATTAGCACACAATTAATAAAGAGTTGTAAAACGTCTACAATCAAATCATAGTTGCATTGTAGACATATCTTGGGTGGTATTACTTATTATGCTTAAGAATAAATGCTCTTGGATTACCGTATAATGATTCTCCACCTGCAACTTCTTGTTTGGCATAAGGATGATTAGAACTACCTCTTAAATTATATCCATACGTACGAACCCCATAAACAACGTACTGGCTATCTACCATAGGAGATCCTGAATCACCAGCTCTAAATTTATCTTTTGTCATGAGTTCTGATTTATTCGATGCTTCTTGTAAAAAACGTAACTTATTCCAGTATGCATATGTATTGTTTCCGTTCATCACTGGATATCCTAAAGAATATAATTTCTTGTTAAATTTTAAACTCTTAATTTTTTGATTGGTTGCAAGTTTAAGTGGTTGCACGTTAGCTTTTTGAGCCATATTTTCTTTAGTTTCAACGACAACCATATCGTATGAAGGGATTTTATATATCTTTTTAGCATGAAATTGATAGGGTATCTTTTTACCGTCTCTGTTTAATTGAAATTTTATTTTACTCGGACTCGTTCTTTGACCATTTTTCTTATCTACAACATGTGCATTGGTTACAAACGTATGATTGCCTACCATAAATCCTGTTCCCATACTATCTTTGCCTGGACCTTTCCAGCCATCCATGTTCGATACTCTTCCTACTGCTTTATATTTATTTTTATGCGCATAGTTATAACGTTTTATGACTATTTGACTATTATCAACTTTCTTCGATTTATGATATGCAGCACTCGCATTATGATCTTCCATGCCATTGTAATAATAATTTCCTACTGCTTTTGCCTCATGCTGTGTATCTAAAATCATCAATGATGGTATCAAAGTTATGGTTGCTAAAGCTGTTATGAGTGATTTTTTACATTTCATTTTATTCATCCTTTTTATTTTTAAATTAAAGTACATACTAATTATTAAAAATTTATTTTCTGTATCAGTTCAAAAAGATAGTAACCTTAATATATTATATTTTCCACAACATTTATTATAATGATATATTTGAATTTTTGATAGTGTGACTTTTTCAAAAGCATACTATCACAGTTATTAAAGAAAACTTTTTCAAGGTATGTTCCTCTACATATTCCCCCTAAAATTTTATCTTTGTATTATTAATAAGCTTATTAAAACTTTTGAACACATAAGTAATTGCATATAACACTATTATACAAGTGAAATTTTCTAACGAACTATATATGTATATATTATAACTAAAGTTTTTACAAAAAATAGAACATCTAAATTTTATATATTATATATAGTGCACTTCATTATTATGCTATAACCTTATTTTGAGTTGGTTTCTATAGATAAACCAACAATTGCATGATTAGTTTATATTATAAATATATTAATATTTAAGATTTTAGGAGATGCACAAATGCTTAAAATTAATTTTTTTAATAAGGAATATGGAGTTTTAAAATCACAAAATTACGAAAGAATTTCACTAGAATTATTGAATAAACATTACCATATAACTGAAAATGATTTTAAAAACAAAGATTATTGTTTGGATAAATTTAATAGTAAAGATACATTTATTGGCGATATAGCACATACAGAGAAAGAGTTAATTTCTTTAATTGAAGATAATATTAAAAATCCTAAAAATATGGAGTATCAAAATCTATCAAGCATATTCGATTATACAGATCATCATAATAACCAACGTGTCTATCACAGTATTTTAGATCTTATTCAAGACAATACGTCTTCTTAAGTTCATACTTGTCTCAATTCCAAACATAAGTCTAGGACGATGAATTCATGAGAATTTGTCATCCTAGACTTTTAATACATATTGATGAGTCCTGCATCTCCCTTACAAATATTGCAAAATATTTAACATTACTTATGTCGTATTTATTGGTAAAATTGTTGTAATAAAAATACATAGAATTGATGGGATATTATGAAAGTTAAACTTTATACGTTGTTATTATTACTCATTTTTCTGATAGCATGCGCTCCAACATCGACTTCACAATCACCTCATCCTTTACGTACGTTGATTGTTTATTCTCCTTATCCATCACATTTAATTCGTCCGATTTTAAATGATTTTGAAAAGCGAGAACATGTGAAAGTTGAAATCAAACATGGCTCAACTCAAGTATTACTATCTAATATTCACAAAGAAGCACTTTCTAAACGTGGGGATGTCTTTGTGGGTGGCGTGTTATCAGAGATGATAGATCATCAAGAAGATTTTGTTCCTTACCATAATCGTTCTACACTGAAACAAATAGAGGATTATCGCTCTAACAACCCATTAGTCACGAGCTTTCTATTGATGCCAACAGTAATTGTAGTGAATACAGATTTACAAGGTGATATGACTATTCATGGATATAAAGACTTACTTCAGTCTTCACTAAAGGGGCGTGTCGTTTATTCTAATCCTCATTCTACGACGACAGGATACCAACATATGCGTGCGATGTATCATATGCGTCACCAAGTAAGCGATGTTCATCAATTTCAACACCATGCTGTACAGTTATCTAAAAGTTCTCAAGTGATTGAAAAGGTGGCTAAAGGTGCTTATTACGCTGGATTGAGTTATGAACAAGATGCTAGAACGTGGAAACAAAAAGGATACCCTATCTCAATCATTTACCCTACTGAGGGGACGATGTTAAATGTAGATGGTATTGCTTTAGTTAACAATGCACAACCTCATCCCAAACGTAAAAAGTTAGTACAATATTTAACAAGCCGTTCTGTACAACAACGTTTGGCAGAAGAATTTGATGCTAAATCAATACGTAAAGACGTGACTGAAACAAATCACTCATCTATTGAAAACTTGGATCATATTCCACTAATCCCACAATCACGTGTATCCAATATTACACATCATCAATTTTTGGAGATGATTCAATGAAGACCTATAAGCCGTACCGACATCAATTAAGGCGTTCGCTATTTGCCTCAACGATTTTCCCAGTATTTATGGTGATGATTATTGGTTTAATAAGCTTTTATGCTATTTATATATGGGTCGAACATCGCACCATTCATCAGCATACCTATCAAACTCAAACCGAATTACAACGTATCGACAAACATTTTCATACGTTTGTTACGCAGCAACAAAAACAATGGCGTCATGTTGATTTATCACATCCAGCTGATATCACAAAGATGAAACGCCAACTATTAAAACAAGTCCATCAACAACCTGCGATATTGTATTACGATTTAAAAGGTTCTTCACAATCTTTCACAAACAATTATGAACAATTAGACACAACAAAGATGTATTTAATATCAAAATATCGAATTGATTTTAAAGACGATACTTATATCCTTAAAATATATATGTCAAGCACACCACTACTTAAAAACATTAAGAAAAATAGTGGACAATCTGCACTCATTGTTGATTCATATGATACTGTTTTATATACAAATGACGACCGATTCTCTATCGGTCAAAAATATCAACCACCACAGTTTGGGTTTATGAACGAGTCTTTAAAACTCAATTCTCATCATGCGCATCTTATTATATATAAAGATATTCATGAAACCATTGAAGATGGAATTGCATTACTAGTTGTCATGGGTGTTGTTCTTATTCTGCTTGTTATTTTTGGATATATAAGCGCTGATAGAATGGCAAAGCGCCAATCTGAAGATATTGAAGCGATTGTCCGAAAAATTGATGATGCTAAAAATCGACATCTTGGTAGTTACGAACCGTTAAAAAAACATAGTGAGTTAGAGGAAATAAATAATTATATCTATGACTTGTTTGAATCAAATGAGCAATTAATACAATCTATTGAACAGACCGAACGTCGTTTACGTGATATACAATTAAAAGAAATTGAGCGACAATTTCAACCCCATTTCTTATTCAATACGATGCAAACGATACAATATTTAATTCCTCTTTCACCCAAAGTAGCACAAACAGTCATACAACAACTATCACAAATGCTACGTTATTCTCTACGCACAGCATCGCACACAGTCAAATTAGCAGAAGAATTAAGCTACATTGAGCAGTATGTTGCCATACAAAATATCCGCTTCGATGATATGATACAGCTTTACATCGATGCTACTGAGGGTGTACAACATCAAACAATTGGTAAGATGATGCTTCAACCACTCGTAGAAAATGCCATCAAGCATGGTCGTGATAGTGAACCTTTAAAGATAACAATTCGTATCAGACTTACGAAGCGCAAATTACATATTCTGGTTCATGATAATGGCATCGGTATGTCTCCATCACATTTAGAACACGTGCGCCAATCCCTTCATCACGATGTTTTTGATACGACACACCTAGGTTTAAATCATTTACATAATAGAGCCATGATTCAATATGGAACATATGCACGTTTGCACATTTTCTCAAGAAGCCAGCAAGGGACATTAATGTGTTACCAAATACCACTTGTCTAGGAGGAATAAAGATGTTTAAAGTAGTTATTTGTGATGATGAACGGATTATACGACAAGGTTTAAAACAAATGATTCCATGGAAGGAATATCATTTTACAACTATTTACACTGCCACAGACGGCGTAGAAGCATTGTCTTTAATTCGCCAACATCAACCTGAACTCGTCATTACTGATATACGAATGCCTCGAAAAAATGGTGTTGACCTACTAGATGACATCAAAGACCTTGATTGCCAAGTTATCATTTTATCTAGTTATGACGACTTCGAATATATGAAAGCCGGCATTCAACACCATGTTCTTGATTATTTACTAAAGCCAGTAGACCACACTCAATTAGAGCATATTCTAGACATATTAGTTCAAAGGTTATTAGAACGTCCACATTCTACCAATGATGACGCGGCATATTATACTGCCTTTCAACCATTATTAAAAATTGATTACGATGACTATTATGTCAATCAAATTTTGTCTCAAATCAAGCAACATTATCACAAGAAAGTGACTGTTCTTGACTTAATTAATCCTATTGTTGTAAGTGAGTCATACGCCATGAGGACGTTTAAAGAACATGTAGGCATTACGATAGTTGATTATTTAAATCGTTATCGTATTTTAAAATCATTACATCTTTTAGACCAGCACTACAAGCATTATGAAATTGCTGAAAAAGTAGGTTTTTCTGAGTATAAAATGTTTTGCTATCATTTTAAAAAATATTTACATATGTCACCAAGTGATTATAATAAGCAATCAAAATAGTGCAAATCAATCACGAAAAAGCTCCCTACCATAATGATAAAATTTATAGTAGGGAGTATATATTTAAATTCACTTAATCTTAAATTTTTAATTTTCTAATTTTCTTTTCTTCGTAATAAGCAACAATGGCTAATAATATCATTCCTAAGAATAAAGCTACATAGAATACAATAAAGACATCTGTCCAACCACTCAACGTATACCCAAAAATATTTAAACCATTACGTGTTGGATCAGCGATTGCAGCCAGACCCACTTTAGCCATTGAATCCCCGAATAGATATGCAAATGAACCTGTCATACCGTTAGCGACACTAATTGCATTTTTAGGAACAAAGCCAGTCAGAGATACACCAATGAGTAACTGTGGACCGAAGATTAAAGCGCCTAATGCAAATAGAGAAATATTGACCATTGTCACGCTTGTTGCATTGGTATAAAAGAGTACAACAAAGGTGATCATAAACATACATCCAATCGCTACAATCGCACGACGACCTTTTAATAAATCTGAGATATAGCCCCACAATAAACTAGCTACTAATGCACCTATTTCAAAGTAAAAAATAGTATTCACCGCATCACCTTTATTAAAATGTAAATGCTCTGATACGTATAGCGGTGCCCAGTTATCAATACCAATACGCACGATATATACAAAAACATTAGAGATACACAAAATCCAAATCACAGGATTTCCAAGGATATATTTTTTAAAGATATCCCATTTAGTCATACCTTGAGAATCAATGTTTTCTTGGTCGATAGGCTCTTCCCAAATTTCTTCGGCACGATTCCAACCTAATTCCTCTGGATCATCTTTACCAATAAATAATGTCACAATCCCAATGATTAAAGCTATGACGGAAGGAAAAATAAACATTCCAACGACATTACCGTGGAAAAATGTATTCGCACCCCAGAGTGCGACACCGCCAGCAATTGCACCACCAATGTTATGTGATGTATTCCAAAATCCTAAATAACGTCCACGCTTTGTTCGAGGTGCCCACCTTGAAATCGTTGAGTAACTTGCAGGCCCACCCACAGATTGAAATATACCGTTAAGCCCCCACAGTACAATTAATAGTCCCATCACAGAGCCGAAGTAACTTAATACAAATCCCATAATAAGTACTGTAATCGCAGATAATATTAATAAGAAGGAAATAATACGCTTCGTATTACGACCATCGACAAAATAACCGAGTAATGTTTTTCCTAAACCGTAAGTAATACTAAACGCTAATCCTATATAACCCAGTTCTAATGTTGATAATCCGATTTCTTCTTTTAATAACGGTTGTGCCGCTTTAAAATTGTTTCGAATTAAATACATCGCCATGTAAACAAAGAATACGACAAAAAACGCTTGCATAAAGTTTCTAAGCCATAATTTGCGTTGTACAGCTAATGGTATCCCTTTGTTTGGTATTTTATGAATATCAAAAAAGTTCATCCCTAACACCCCTATCATTTTCGTTAAAAAAAATATATCACATTAATGTAAGCGCTTAATATCCTTAAAAGTATTAAATTATCCAAAAAACTGAACTTAATATGTGAGGTGTTAGAAGAGTTGTGAGTTAGTGCTAAAGTTAATAAATAGTTAATGGCATTTGAAACATTTTCTATATAAAATACTTTGTATTGTATGAGCAAAAGAACATTTATATAACAAACAATGGAGGACATCATGATTTTAACTATCTTATTTATCTTTTTCTGTATTCGACTCATCAGCTTAAAGATATCAATGCAACATGCAAAACAGCTAAAGGTAGATGGAGCCGTGGAATATGGTATTAAAAATTCAAAATTTCTAGCCATTACTCACGTGTTGATTTACATGAGTGCAGCTATAGAAGCATTCATTCGTAAGGATACATTTAGTCTACTTAACGGCATTGGCTTAATCATATTGATCATCGCTTATATCATGCTATTTATAGTTATTAAGACATTAGGTCGTATTTGGACATTGAAATTATTTATACTGCCCAATCACCCTATTATTAAGTCAGGGTTATATAAAGTAACGAAACATCCAAACTATTTTTTAAATATCATTCCCGAATTAATTGGTGTATTGCTACTAACACATGCTACATACACAACACTCTTATTAGTTCCATATGCTTATTTTTTAATTGTACGTATCCGTCAAGAAGAGAAATTAATGAATATATAAAATAAAAAGCCTACAATCACGAAATTCATTATTAGACTGACCCCAATTTGTGGGAATTATATAAAAACACTTTCGTTGAATTCATATTAAAATGAATCATACGGAGGTTTTTTTCTATGAAAAGAGCTTCTTATTCAGTAGAAACAAAGTATAAAGCAGTTGAAATGAAAGCAGCAGGATTTTCAACAAAAGAAATTATGAAAG
>VNIU01000881.1_pt1 | contig 10992 bp, 13 predicted proteins | sample 7248601 | NCBI WGS metagenome assembly VNIU01 (sample SAMN12251564, study PRJNA551026) | human skin metagenome | isolation source: skin samples from healthy patients and patients infected with Netherton Syndrome | host: Homo sapiens | place: France:Paris
ATTTTTAATTCTTGGTGTTCACTTTGGATCTTTGTCCAATAATCAATATGGGTATAAACGCTGTCAATTATCCCTATAGAATCAACATTTGAATTTTCAAAAGAGTGGGATATTCCTAAAACTTGATTCTTCCAATACCAGAAAATTCCAATTTTCACTATTTTTTCCTTTAATTTTAATATTTTCTAAAATTAACATAATACACCTTATACGAAATGCGTTTGTAACTCCAAAATAGAAATGTCCGGTTTACCGATTGCAGTCCTAAGATCTCAGAACGTAAGACTTTGATGAATACCCTGGTTCTCAAAACTCGAAACTTTGTTAAAAAGTTCTATCGAGGTTTATAAGTACCCAAAATGAAAAAATGCCTGAACTTCAGGCATTTTTTACGTCATCAATATCTAGTAAAAAGCTTACAGCGATCAAAAAATGAGAATTTTATTCTTGTGAATACGACTTAATTTTTTCAAAAATTGGATAGAAATCTAATCCCTCATCTTTCATCGTAGAAATCAACGCAACGATTACAGCGATATGTGTAGGAACCACACCTTGTTTACTGTAATTCGTAATCGAATTGGGTTTCATATCCAATAAGGCAGCAAATTCCTTAATTGAAAGCCCTGCTTTACCGATAAGACGTTGAAATTCAGTATATGGCATTTGATTAAATTTATAGAAATCGTGTTTTGAGATTATAGCATAGGGTTATATTTACATAAAAACACATAAAATTATGTGGTAAACACATTATTTTATGTGTTACAAATAGTTTATCAACGAAACTATTTATCATCTCTATAGGAGACATACTATGTACTCATACCCTAATTCAAACGCTGAAAAGAAAATTGCCCTCATGATCATCAATGACTTTTTCATTCAAAAAGCACATGAACTCTGGATTTTTTTACAACTCGACCCGAGCTTTAACGACTATGAAGCAACAGTCATTTGGACTCGACGTTATCTAGAGGAACATCCAGAAGGTGAATACAGCGACATTCAAAAAGCCTTCCTTTCTTGTTTCCCAGAACACTTCTTCAACTTTGACTATTGAGTTATGAATCGTCTTTACTCTTTTGTGGCTTGAAACCCGCATAAACGCTATAAACCCCTGGCAGGATACCGGGGTTTTTTTATTGCAATATTCTACACACCTGGCAAATTGGCAATCATCATCATGATTATTCGGAATTTACCCTTCTTCTTGTTTAAGAAAATGGATATCTAAATCCAATCAATCACTGATAAGCCTGATATATCAGGCTTTTTATTACTAAAATTTAATAATTTTTAACTATTTTTTGCCTGCCTTACACTCTGATAAAGCTAAATAAATTTCTTTTATATACTCAGGAACGACTTCACCCTCATACTCAATCATTGCTAATTTATCAATGACCTTCAGAAATATTGGCCACCTGAAGTACAAAGTATCAAGATCCATATCAATCTGCTCAAATATTATAGATTTTTCGATCTTATTGATGATCCTCTTATTTCCTACAATGGCTTTTCTAACTTGATCTGGTGTCAAGGTATCAATATTAAGACCCAATTCTTTATAAGCAGCAATCACAGCGCCACCGAGCTGATACTTTCGATTGTTTTCAGCTTTACGCTTTTTCCCAGCATCCTTTTTCTGGATCTGACTCAAATACAGCTCTAAATCAGCATATTGCAGTTTTTGAGCTTTGAAATTCAGATATCGGGTACACATCGTCTTCAGAATATTCAGTTCAGCAATACCCAGTTGATTGTCCTGGTATGCATGAAACAACTCGATAAATTTAGCTTCATATTCGGTCCGTCTAGGATTTTTAGACAGCTCATCAAACAGCAGCTGAAGCTTCAGATGCTCTCTGTAAGGTTTTAATGTTTCTTTGACTAATATTTTCTGTGCTTCAGACAACATCTCAAAATTAAAGTCTTCAGCCTCCAATGCATCAATGACCTGATTCTGTAATTCAGTACGTCGATTGTTCTCTAATAAAAAATCCACGAAAGCATGTAACTCTGCTCTCTGAAGTAACTGAGCTGGTCGACCACGCTTTTTTGCTTTTTCCATTTCCATCATCTGTCGCCAAATTTTCAGAACTGCAACCTCTTCAAATATGGTTTTACCATATTTGAAGAGGGCAGTCTGAAAATAATTATTTAAAATAAAAATAAAATTTCTTGAAAAGAATTTTTATTTTTATTTTAAATAATTCGCACTTGACAGTTTCTCCTAATCGGAGAAACTAGTACGCAATGGGGCGCTTCCCCCTTGACCCCCTTCAACCGGATTTTTCAGCCATCCAGGCATTCCAAATCCGTGCGGTTTTCATCTCGTTTCACTCCATAAAAACCGGTCTCAAACCATCAGAGGTGAACATGGCAACCTACCATTTCAGCATCAAAAGCAAGAATAAAGGCTACGCCACCCAGCATTACCTCTATATTGCTCGGTTGATGCAGTACGAAGGCATCAGGAAAAAAAGCGAAGAAGTCCTAGAACATGTTGAACCTGGACGTTGCATGCCCGCCTTTGTCAAAGATCCGATTGAGTTTTGGCAGGCAGCCGATAGTCATGAACGAGCCAATGCCAAGGCCTACATGGAGTATGAAATTGCCCTACCAAATGAGTTCACGCCAGAACAGCGTAAAACGCTCATAGAGACGTTTTTAGACAAACATATAGTTCCACAGCAATATCCGCACTCATACGCAATACACAACGTAAAATCACGCATCAGTGGCGAAGATCAGCCTCATTGTCACCTGATGTTCTCGCTAAAAGCGGATGACGGCATTGAACGCAGCGCAGAACAGTACTTCAAACGCTATAACCCTCAAGATCCAGCCAAAGGCGGTGCCAAAAAAATCCAACTGCAAGATGGCTATGAAAACTATTCCACTTTTTTAATTTATATCCGAAAACAATGGGAAAACCATCTGAATGATGCCCTTGCACAGCACTGTCCAACCGTCACCTACACACTGGATGGCCAAGACATAACCATCAAAAATCAGGTTTCAGCAGACAGCTATGAAAAATATAACGAGATCCACGGCACGCTATACCTTCCAGAGCCAAAACTAGGCGTTGGCCAACAAAATGCGACAGCGGAATATCTCGCCCAAATCCAAAAAATCAGAGAACACAACCAGCAAGAACGAAAACTCGAAGAACGCCAAAAGCAATTAGATCAACAACATGAATATTTTTATAGTGCTGAAAACCATCCATTTTCATCATTGGAAGTGATGTATTACCTGAATTATTTAGTGAAGAACCAGAAAAATAAGGAAAAACTGGAAAAAGATTTTAGTGAAATTATCAAAACCCAAGAGCCTATATTGCATCAAGAAGGCTGGAACCTTCAGAACATGAATCGAAAATTGAGAGATTCAGAGCATAACTCAACGCCATGCTTTGAGTTTGAAGTGCATTCCCAGCCAAAGTATCCATTACCCATGCAGAATAAGCCCCCTCAACCGGTTCAACCCGAACAGCCAAAGCCAAAATCTGATGATTATGATTACGGTGGTCCAGGTTTTTAAAATTATCTGGTTTTATTCAGGCCTTACAGAGCGAGTGTCTACGAGCGAACAGACACAATTAAAATTTTCGCCATGTTTTTTCCCTGATTACAAACTCCCCTTTGCTGCTGAGACTGAGATACAGAGCATCCCGGAGGGTGCGAACAGATTTAATTTGCATCTAGGTCGAGCGAAGCGAGTATAAAAAACTTATGAGCGAAGCGAATTCCGAGTTGCTTTTGCTTTTTTTGAAGTTATCACGAGATTAACCCAAAAATTGCCCCTTCGAACTGAGCGTAAGCGAAGTTCAATAGAGTTTGAGCGTAGCGAAAACATAGGGCAATTTTTCAATTTGCTTTTTTTAAATATATTTTAAATATTTTAAATCTTTTCAGTCCCCTGTATGCCTTATACAGTAAGGGTTTTAAAGCTTAACTATGACGGATTGACTACTAACTATGACGGATTGACTACTAACTATGACGGATTGACTACTTAACTATGACGGATTGACTACTAACTATGACAAGTATATATTTGTCATATATTAAAAATTAATGGTTTTATTTTGAATAAAAATCACGTTGTAAAATCAAATCAAGTAATAGAAGCCTCATATCAATTAAGTGCCGTAGAGCAACGAATTGTCTTAGCTGCCATTTCACGGATTCCAAAAAATCAGCCTATTACAGATGATGAGCTATATCCTGTTAGTATCAATGAGTTAAGGCAATTAGGTGTACATGAAAAAACTGCATACAGAGATTTAAAGGAAGGTATTAATAGACTCTATGAACGATCTATTAACCTCAGTATTGATGACAAGTCTATAAAAATGCGATGGGTACAAGAAGTTCAATTTCTAGATAGTCAAAGTGTCATTGGTATTCGTTTTTCAAAACCAATTCTGCCTTTCATATCTAATCTAAGTAGAGAATTCACCAAATATGCCCTGTCAGACATCGCTGGAATAAATAGTGGGTACGGTATTCGTATTTATGAGCTACTTGTTCAATATCGACAAATAGGTAAGCGTGAAATTTCAGTTGAGAATTTGCGGACAATGCTTGAGCTTGGTAAAAAGTACCCTTTATTCGCAGATTTCAAGAAACGAGTAATTGATACTGCTATAGACCAAATAAACGAATGCAGCCCTTTAAATGTCACTTATGAACAGAAAAAGACTGGTCGTAAAGTTACTAGTATTATTTTTTCATTTAAAGAAAAGACTAAGAGTATTAGTCATCAGAATACAGATGTACCTAAAGAATTTTATAAACTAACAGATGCTCAAATTAATATGTTTGGAAATCAACTTTCTCGTTTACATGAACTATCACATCTAGCACAGCAAGGTGAAAGCTATGATGATTTAGCTATAACAATTAAAGATATGTTGAGAGATCCAAAACAGCAAAAACAGTTTTTACCTTATCTAAAAAACTTAGGCTTTAAACTTTGAGTTTATTGGAGAATACACTTATTGTATTCTCCAATACGTATCGTTAATACACAGTAATACAATATGAAAACAAGTACAAAATACAGTGTTAGTGATGCTGCAACACTGTATAAAAAATCTCGGGCCACACTCTACAAAGATATAAAAAACGGAGTATTAAGTCGTGATCATGATGGTTCTATCGACTTTTCAGAATTACTTCGTGTCTATGGTGAGCCTTTTGGTGGAACAAACTCAAAACGTCTTGATACGTCTCCAAGACAAAACATTGATACACCTGAATACACTGATAATACAGTTGTTGAACTCAAAAATCAGATTGAGTTTTTAAAGAAACAGTTGGAAAAAGCAGAAGATCGGGAAACGAAGGCAAATGCTCGTATTGACACGCTACTTACACTTATTGAAATGAAGCCACCACAAGCCAATATAAGCACGTTTACAGAGCAGCAATCTGACCAGGATATAGCAACAGATCCTCGGTCAAAAAAACCAAATGAGGACGGATTGACTACTCAAGAAATTAAACGCATTCCAGTGCCGGAGCATATTGAACCAGAGCCTGAAAAAAGGGGCTTTTGGAGCCGTTTTTTTAGACCCTATGATTAACCACGATTGTTTAACTAATATGAACAAAGTCGTGAAACACTGGTCAAAGAATAGACGTGGAACGTGAAAAATCATAAAAAAAACCCACCTTGGGGAAGATGGGCTATCAACTAGAAACTACAGCATTGATTTCTAAGTGGAATTATAATGCATTTCGTATAAGGTGTATTATGTCAATTTTAGAAATCCTTAATCAATTTCTAAAACAACAGTCTTGATATTATTTATAAATTTAGGGTTTTTAGATTTATATAAAATATCATTATTAAGCTTAATTTTTTCAAAACGACCACGCTCAACCTCTTCATTCATAAAACCTTCAATATATTCAATAGGCAAATACCTCGCAGAGGTTTTATTTATAATATTTTGAGCAGTCATCATTCCTAATGAATTAATTTCTGGTAATAATTTTTCATCGATTAAATCATTAAGATTTTTTTCTAATAGCTTTAAATCCTTTGTATAGGTTTTTAGTCTTTTGTTAGCATTAATTTTTAAAATTTGACCAAAAAAGAATACTTCGACTAAAAGCACACCAATAAAAGCTCCTATTAAATTAACCCACCAAGACTTATTAATAATAGCAGCAACAAAAAAACCAATAACTAAATACATGAAAAATATTAATATTCTTAATAAAATATTTCCAAATGCTATTGACCATGCACCATCATTCAGTTCTTTAAGCCTATCCTCATCATCGGTAATTTTCTCTACAGTATCCTCAATATTCTCTACAATATCTCTAAGATCCTTTGATAATTTTTGATTAATATCCATTTGAAAAATACTCTTAATTTGGCTCATTTACTTCATATTTTATAGTTCCTTTATTCAACAGTTCTTGTTGAGATTTTTCATCTAAAATTGAAAACTCCAACTCTTTATGTTTCTCTTTTAGAACTACTTCTTCACTTTTATTTTGAAAATATAGTTGTAAGTCTAATGAAAAATGGTCTTTTTGTTGAGATTTATTTAAAACGATTAATTCTCCTCCTATGAACTGAAGGTCCTCAGATTTTATAATTCTGACAATTTCTTTATCCGTTTCATTACTTAAGCCACGAATCAAGCTATCTAGACTTACTGGCTCATGCTTAAGGTTTGATGTCTTTAGAGCAATTTGTTCAACTGTATCCTTTAGTGCATTTAATACAGGGCTTTTTTTGACATGATTAATCAAATCACTAAGAGATTTTTCCGTTTTTTCTTTCATTTGAGTATCCACACTTTTATCCATTAACCAATTTTAATTTTTCTTCAACTTCATCAGTTATATCCACCTCTGCTTGCCTAGCTTTCATTTTTTGCTTAATAGAATCAGGAACTTTACTTGGATCTACAGTTTGAGAAACCGTTGTTTCTGTCCATTCTTGAGTTTGCTCACTATAAGAATAATATTTCATAATATTTGTGAAAATATCATCTAGTTTACGTATAAATGCCATTGCACCTTGCAAGTCTTGCTGAATATTCGATGGAAGTTTGGCATAGACTTTTTCAATCCATCCTATAATTTCTTTCCAATAAGCTGCTATTGCAACCCCACCAACAACGCCAACTAAAGCTGCACCTGCTAACCAAAGTAAAGGTATCATGCTTTTAACTCCATCATTTTTTCTGCCCCAATTTTAGATTCAACATAAGTTTCACTTACTGCTTTTTTTTCAATCTTAGTATTAGATTTATTATTAGCATTTTTGCTGCTAATAACCTCCGCAATACTTTTCTCAAAATGTTCAATTAATATAATTTCGCTATTTTGTCGTGCCGCAGACATTGCAGCTTTTAGCACACAATTAGAAATATCACTTCCTGATAAAGTCTCCGAAATTTCAGCCAATTTTTTAATATCAACTTTACTTGGAAACTTTTCTGGCATGTATTTTTTCCATAATCTTTCTCGACAGAGTAGATCTGGTAACTCAAATTCAATATGAGCTAAAATTCGACGCATAAATGCAGGATCATAATTTTCAATAAAATTAGTTGTGAAAATAATTAATCCTTCATGGTCATTCATTAAAGTTAACAGGACAGATCTCGTTTGATTCACACTAACATCTGTTGCATGAGTCATATTTGTTACACGACGACTAAGAATGGCATCAGCTTCATCAAAAAATATAATAGCTTGATTTTCTTTCGCTTTTCTGAAAATTTCAGAGATATTTTTTGAAGTTTCACCAACATATTTTGATTCTAGACTAGCATAATCAACAATAATAAGAGGTTTACCTAACTCCATAGCTATCGCATGTGCGGCCATAGTTTTCCCAGTACCAGGAGCACCATAAAAATTTACTGCAGTCTGGCGTTGATGCTTATGTGTTTGTGATAGTCCCCATTCATTAAATATTAGTTGCTCATGCTTTTTATAGGATAAAAAATCAGCAATACTAGTTTCTGTATTAAATGGAAGAATTAAATCAGCTAATGAATACTTTGCGGTAATAAGACTTAAATTTTCTTCCGTTACCTTTTCAACTTTATTATCTTCTAATCTTTTTCCAATCCCCATATATCACCTTAATATTTGATCTAAATATCTTTTCACATAAATTTTATAGTTAAAAAGACTAAGTTAAATTTTTGTTGAGAATAATTAAAATACTAAAAAGAATCAAGTTAATAAGGCTATATAACGTCAAATTATGACGTATCAGTATGTATTAGTGTCTAGCAGATATAAAATTACTAGTCTTAAATAGCTAAGTTGCAACCTTGTACTTCACTTCGCATTTAACATAATGGTGGTTATACGAAATAAAAAAACCTAGGCATTAGCCTAGGTCTTAAATTTTAAAAAACACATAAAAATTAAGGCTATAGTCTCAATTTTCAACTTCACATAACGTGTATTCTATTAATTTTAAGAACTCTTAATTATGCCTCTAAAATATCGATTAGCTGTTCCTTAGTTAAAGTATAAGGCTTACCAAGCTCTTGCCATTTAGCAATCATTCGTTCATATACATGAACTTTAGCTGAATGAGAGTTTCTGTTGCCTGCTTGGATCACATCAACATAGCGATTATCTTTTTCCAGAGCATCAACAAAACTCATAAACTCAGGCTCATTATTCCCATCAAAACCAGGGAACTTTACTTGAGTATCTGAAATACCACTTTTATCAGATAATCGACTGTAAGTATCACCAATTAGTTCATAGACCTGTAGGATATCTAAAACAAGGTCAGCATCTTCCGATGGTAAGTTTTCAGAGAAGTAATCAAAACTTTGAGAGTATAGCCACTCATGACCATCTCGTAGCTGTTCAGCTAACTTAAAGTGATAATCCGAATTATCCGTATTTAAATGACCTAAAATTTCATGCTGATTAGCTAGAAATAAACGCTCTTTATCTGTTAATTCAATTTTCATTTGTTCATCTTATAAAGTATTGGAACTCTATATATCTATTTATTATTTTATTTTTCAAGGTATTATCCCTATTAATTTCACTTAATTTATATTCCTTGTTTTAGCTTTCGAACAAATGGACATCCATCTCTACCATATCCTCCAAAATCAGGACGTTCAGGGAAAAACCATTGTTGACCATTCCAATCAACGTCATGAGTAGTAGGTTTTTGTGGATTGAATACAACTTTACATACTCCAAAAGGAGAGTTACTAGGATAAATATTCATAACAACGCAGTTACGATTACCTACCCTTATCCAATCATATGGTTTAATTTCTGGATGTTTCATGGCACTTTACCCCTTATTAGATACTTACTTTTAAAAATAATCTTTTAAATATTAAATATATATGAAAAAATGCTTTACTATTTAGTATATACTATCTAGTATATTAATTAGATACCGCTTCGCCTCTGTCAACATTCTTGACATATATATATCGAGTTATCGATATATTGCCTACTAAGCGGTTTTTTTTCGTCTGGAGAAAAGTTCCTTGTTGATCCCATACAACAAAAGCTATCTAACATTAGATCAACAAATTGAAAAACTTAAAGTCAATGGACTGATCATTCATAATGAAAATTACGCTAAAAAATGTTTAATCAGTTACAACTATTATCGACTTAGTGCTTATTGGCATTTATTCAGACAACGAGATCCAAATGATAGTACTAAAAAGTTAGGTAAATTCGAATCAGGTCATACTTTTGAAGAAGTTATACAAATTTATGAGTTCGACTATCAATTACGTAAACTAATTTTTGAAGCAATTACTGATATAGAAACATTTCTAAGAACTCAGGTCGCCTACCATATACCGGGTATCAACAATGATGCATTCGCTATGTATGATCAATCACTGTTCTACATGCGATCACGTAGAAATTTGAAAGGTATCGACTATCAGGGGTTGATGAAAGGTATCAACACTGAAATATCCCGTGCTAAAGGCGAAGACTTTATTAGTCACTTTAAGAATACTTATAATGATACTTATGATGACCACCCAAAACTACCATTTTGGGTGCTAACTGAAATTGTGAGTTTCGGCACTTTAAGAAAAATTTACAAACACCTTAAATCATCACATAAGCATTTAATAAGTGATAGTTTCAATATTGGTACGACATCATCAAGTTCACCATCTCCATACATTCATATAGATAAGGAAAACTTAAACAGTCATTTATTCTTAATTAATAAATATCGTAATGTTTGTGCTCATCATGGCAGGCTTTGGAATAGAAAAGTTAAGGATGTACTTACTGCTGATGCTGCTACAGAACTACAAATATCTGACCATACAAATGGTGGGCTGTATGCCCTAATTATTGTCATTGCTAGATTACTAGAGCCTACAGGTCACGCTAAAGATTGGAAAGATTCAATATATTGTCTTTTAGAAAAAAACTTTCCGTTAGGAGATATCACAAAGTTTACAACACTCCCCTTGGACTGGCATAAGCATCCAATTTGGAAATAACCAAACCCCGATAAATATCAGTTTTTTTATTAATATGCTTTACATTTTTTGAGATTATTTAACATAAAATCTCTTATGCGCAGTTCGGGTGTAACTCCAAAATAGAAATGTCCGGTTTATCGATTGCTCGTCCTAAGATCTCAGAACGTAAGGTACTTTGATGAACATTCTGGTTCTCAAAACTCGAAACTTTATTGAAAAGTTCTATTGAGGTTTATAAGTACCTCAAAATAAAAAAATGCCTGAAGTTAAGGCATTTTTTACGTCATCAATCGCTACTAAAAAGCTTACAACTATCAAAAAAAGAGAGTTTTACTCTTTTGAATACGACTTAATTTTTTCAAAAATTGGATAGAAATCTAATCCCTCATCTTTCATCGTAGAAATCAACGCAATGATTACAGCGATATGTGTAGGAACCACACCTTGTTTACTGTAATTCGTAATCGAATTGGGTTTCATATCCAATAAGG
>VNIU01000238.1_pt1 | contig 10971 bp, 10 predicted proteins | sample 7248601 | NCBI WGS metagenome assembly VNIU01 (sample SAMN12251564, study PRJNA551026) | human skin metagenome | isolation source: skin samples from healthy patients and patients infected with Netherton Syndrome | host: Homo sapiens | place: France:Paris
GTATCATTTACATGTTGTGGGTTATTCGACAGAAGAGTAACTCCTTTTCAAAATAAAAAATATTAACAAAGAAAAGTTTACAATATTATTTGAAATTTCAAAAGTATTTAGTTAGTAAATTCTAAATATACAGAAGCTTTCGAAAATTTTATGAACTTAACCGTGATATTGTTACAATTTATATAATTTTCTTAAATCATCATTAATTAATCACCCCTTTGAAATGCTGTAGTATCAAGTTTTAAGCTTAATAGATTTCGTTAACACTAAATGTTAACAATATTACAAGATAATAACAAAGCACACAAACACAATTATTTTTGTTAGTATGGGGTACGTAGTAGTAATGTAAAAAAGTTAGGATTATTGTAGGAAACTTGTGGGGACAATTGTCTACATAATAAAATATATTAATCTATTTATACAAATAAGGAGGAGTTACTTTGAAAAAGTTAGCCTTTGCAATAACAGCCGCTTCAGGTGCAGCAGCAGTTCTATCTCATCATGATGCTGAAGCTTCTACACAACATAAAGTTCAGTCAGGAGAATCTTTATGGAGTATTGCTCAAAAGTACAATACTTCAGTAGATAGCATTAAGCAAAACAATAATTTAAATAGTAATATGGTGTTCCCAGGACAAGTTATTAATGTAGGTGGAAGTGGTTCACAAAGTTCTAGTTCAAACACTTCTTCTGGTTCAGCTTCCTCACACACTGTTCAAGCTGGAGAATCTTTAAATATCATTGCGAATAAATATGGTGTATCAGTCGACGCTTTAATGAAAGCCAACAACTTAAATGGTTATTTAATTATGCCTAACCAACAACTTACTATTCCTAATGGTGGATCTGGTTCAGGTTCAGGTGGTGTTGCTACTCAAACTGGTAGCAATTATAATTCACCTACATTCAACCATCAAAATTTATATACTTCTGGTCAATGTACATGGTATGTATTTGACAGACGTTCACAAGCTGGTAAACCAATTAGTACTTACTGGTCAGATGCTAAATATTGGGCATCTAATGCATCAAATGATGGATACCAAGTAAACAATTCCCCTGCTGTTGGTTCAATCATGCAAAGCACACCTGGTCCTTATGGACATGTTGCTTATGTTGAACGTGTCAATGCCGATGGTAGTATTTTAATTTCTGAAATGAATTATACAAACGGACCTTATAACACAGATTATCGTACAATTCCAGCTTCAGAAATATCTTTATATGCATATATTCATTAATTAATATACAAAAATAGTACCGACAAGGAACTCTATCCTTCCTTGTCGGTATTTTTTATTCGTACTTTTCTCTTTAGTATACGTGTTTAAAAGTTTAAAAATCATCAATATGTTCTAAACATAAAAGAAGCCACTCCATGATTGATGATTTCAAACTTTATTGAGTTGCACTTTATTTAGTTATATAACATAATCTATTATAGCTTATTGTGATATATGTTATATCTTTATTTTAAGAATAGATGAATAATAAAATAAATAATACCTGATAATACCGCAGAAATTGGTAATGTAATAACCCATGTAATAACCATTCGCTGTGCCGTGCTCCATTTAACACCTTTTGCACGGTTTGAAGCCCCTACACCTAGAATAGATGAAGACACAACATGCGTAGTTGATAATGGGAAATGTAACGATGACGCTACGAAAATTGTAAGTGCTGAAGAAAGGTCAGCAGCAGCACCATTGGCAGGACGAATCTTCATGATATTACCACCAACCGTTTTGATGATTTTCCAACCACCTACAGCCGTACCTAGCCCCATAGCTGTTGCACAAGCGATTTTTACCCACATGTGTGGCTCAACACTTGAACCATCTTGTAAGTTACCTACAATTAAGGCTAAAGTGATAATCCCCATTGATTTCTGAGCATCATTTGTACCATGTGAAAATGATTGTAATGCTGCAGTAAAAATTTGGAAAAATCTAAAATTACGATTCGCGCGTGTTAAATTAGAATTTTTAAACACAATCTTAACGATAGAGTACATAATGAAACCAACACAGAATGCGATAATAGGCGAAATAATTAACACTATAATTATTTTTGTAAAACCTTGATAATGTAAAACAGCAAAAGATCCTTGAGATGCTATAGCTGCACCAGCAATAGACCCAATTAACGCATGTGATGATGAACTTGGAATACCATATAACCAAGTGACTAAATTCCAAATAATTGCTGCAAGAATGGCAGCTAGAACTACCACTAAACCATGTTGTAACTTGAATGGATCAACGATATCTTTCGTAATGGTTCCAGCAACACCTGTAAATGTTAAAGCACCAACAAAGTTCATAATTGCCGCTAACAAAATAGCTCTTCTTGGTGTTAAGGCTCTTGTAGAAACCGCAGTTGCAACAGCATTGGCAGTGTCATGGAAACCATTGATAAAGTCAAATACTAATGAAAATATAACTATAGCTATCGTGACGATTAAAATATATGACATAAATGAGGACTCCCTTAGCTATTTTTCATGATTATAGTTTCAAAATTATTAGCAACTGTTTGACACTTATCTGCTATTTCTTCCATGCTTTGATAAATATCTTTTATTTTAATTAATGTGATTGGATCCGTTTCACTATTGAAGATATGTTTCATTGACTGTCTTAAGATACCGTCACAGTTTGTTTCAAATTCTTTGATATTAATAGAATGTATACGCATATGAGATAACTTTTTGTCTACTAATAAACCTACAGCTAATTTCATTTCCGATACTGCCTTTTGTATATTTTTAACAAATTCTGCCATATATTCATCTGTATATTCAATAGAATACATTTCAAACATAGCAGACGTTTCTTCCATTGCATCTAAAACATCGTCTATTGCATTACATAAAGATAAGATATCTTCACGTTCGATTGGTGTAATAAACGTTTGATTTAAGTCAGTGATAACTTGATGCATTAATTCATCACCATGTGACTCATATGTTTTAATACTATCAGAATAAGCTTTTAAATCTAGGTGTGTGTTAAAATCCATTTTACCGAATTCAATTGCTGCACGATCTAAGTTGAATACCATTTCTTCTAATTGAACCATGAACTTATCCTTTTTCTTACTAAACATTCAAAAATCCTCCATTTTGAGCGATTGTTACCAATCACATCTATAAATTTTTATTTCATAAGACAAGTAGTTGAGCAACTTATTTACAATTATCGAATAAAGTTATAGACCATTCTGTTATTGTAAAAAATATGTAAATTTATTATAAAGCATAAGTTGGTTGATGTTCTCAAATATAACGTTTTGTCCCTACTCGAAAATATCACAAAATTTACATAACTACAATTATATTTACAAATTCTTAACAAACAAGAAACTTAATTTTTACATAACTGTTTTGACCTTCATTCCCTAACCAATCACATATCGATAAATCATCAATTAATGAACTACAATTTAAAAATAACTATGGACTAAGCACTTTTATAAATCATTGTAAGTTTACATTACGAGTTAATGCCTAATAATTATTATCCATATAAAAAAGGTACTTAAATGATGATTAAGTCATTCCATTTAAGTACCTTATCTTACAATTTCATTCAATCAGTGCCTACAATACGTCTATTTCTTTAAATTATAATAATTATATTGAATGTCTAATTGTCCGTTTTGAATGATTATATCCTATAATTGCAAATACAGCATAAATAGCAGAATACACAGTCATAACTATAAATATTGGTATTTGGTTTGTGACCCCCATTAAATTCATATAAGCAAGTGATGCAAAATAACCATGTAATAAAGCAATAATCAATGGCAAGCCAAAGTTAAAAATGACTTTAAGTTTTAATCCTTTCGACATATCTTGATGTGTAAAGCCAAGTTTACGAAGAATAGTGTAATTCTCTAATTCATCTTCGGTTTCATCAATCTGTTTGATATAAATGATACAACCAGCTGCGATTAAAAACGTAATCCCTAAAAATGAAGTTACAAATAATAAAATGCCTGTCAAACTTGATATTTCACTTGCTGCTTCGCTTCGTGTTTCTATATTTTTATTTATACTTTGTACTATATTTTCTAATTCTGGTAGATCCTGTTTGTTTTTAATATCAAAGCCATACTGTGAAATAATATTTTTACTTTTTGAATGATTACGAAGAGTTTGGTAATCGACATCATTTAATACTAATGTTGCCCCACCTAAATCTACATCAGACATAAAATAAACTTTATTAATACTTCTTCTTAATCTAACTTTCAATCGATAATTTTTAGTACTAATATATGTAGATCCTTTTTTATCTACTTTAACAATATCTTTAATAACTCCTCTTGGTACAATAACATCCGTTTGTCCTCTATTGAGATCGACATTCGGGATATATTTATCACTTGTCACAGCAATATGATTAGGTCTAGAAGCTCCCTCAGTAAATAGATGATCTTTATATAATTTGACATAAACAACTTCTTTATAATTGTAGTAATGCTCAATATTGTTATTATTCAATTTAAAAGCTAATTGATTCGCTTGCTTTTGACTTTTTAAGGTCACATCATGTGGTGAGCTAAGTAATACTTCATTTGTCAATGTGCTACGGCTTAATGCAGCAAAGCACAGTACTGACACTGTTATAGCCGAAACAACAGTCATTACGGTCAATGAAAAAGCATTTTTCTTTATACGATAAATAATCGGCGATGTAAACATAACGTCTGTTACACTAACTATCCCATTTCTTAACCGTTGTGCTGTTTTAAATATTAATGACACTGTACTTCTAAAGAAGAAATACGAACCTAATACAGTGAGAAATAAAATAACAAAAGGTTGGAGTACTGTTTCAACGTTATCAACTAATTTAGTGGACATTGTATAACCGCTAACAATCATAACAATACCCAATAACCCTAAAATCACTTCGCTAATTGTAATTCGAGTTTGATTCACTTCTTTTCTAGTTATGTCTGAAGCTAATTCTGTAATCGAACTTTTACGAATAAAAATATAACTTTGAATGACTACAAGTAAGCAAGACACAATGATTAATAATAACGTTTCTATAACAGCATGTAAACTGAAAATAATCGATACACTAATATTAATACCAAGTAACCGTAATACAATCATTAATAGTATTTTCGAGCCTAAAATACCTAAAATGATGCCGATAATAGCAGTCATCATAAACGTCATTAATTGTTCGAGCATAATCATTTTCATAATATCTTTTCTAGTCAAGCCAATGATTTGCAATAATGACAGCTCTTTACCGCGTCTTTTCATAAATAAACAATTTGCATAAAGAAGAAAAACGATAATGATAATAAAAAGAAAATAACTCCCCACTTGAAAACCTTCTTTAATAATAGGAAAGGACTGGTTAGCATGAAGATGATGCGCATACTTTAAAGTTACGAAACTAAAATAAAGAATCACACTGATTATAAGTGATAGAAGATAAATAGCATAATGCGTAATATTTTGTTTAAAATTTTTAAAAATTATTTCATTAAAACTCATAATTTACGCCACCAAGTACACTTTGTGCTCTCATAATTTCTTTATAGAATGTTTGTTTATCTTCATCACCTTGATATATCTCGGTAAAAATTTGTCCATCTTTTAAAATAATCACCCGATTTGAAAAGCTAGCAGCAACTGGATCATGTGTGACCATCACAATCGTTGTATGAAAATTCTCGTTCATATAATTTAATCTTTTTAATAAATCCTGAGTGCTTTTTGAGTCTAACGCTCCTGTAGGTTCATCTGCAAAAATAATCGAGGGAAGATTGATAAAAGCTCGAGCTGCAGACGTTCGTTGACGTTGACCACCTGAGAGTTCAGATGGATATTTATCACTAATATCACTAATATTTAATGCATCTACAATCCGATTATAACGATGGTACATTTCTTTTTTATCAATTTTTTGAACTGATAGTGGCAACATAATATTTTCTTTAACGGTTAATGTGTGTAAAATATTATATTCTTGAAAGATAAATCCAATATCTTTTTTTCTTATTTCAGAAAGTTGCTTATTTGATAACTTCTCAAGATGTTTACCATTTAACTTAATAGATCCTTTAGTCATATAGTCGATTGAACTTAATACATTTAATAAAGTCGTTTTTCCTGACCCAGAAGGTCCCATTATTGAAATAAATTCCCCTTCTTCTACATTTAAATTAATTTCTTTCAATACTTCTTGTGAAGTTTGCTTATTACCATATATTTTTGACAATTGTTTTACTTCTAATATCGCCAAATAATCACTCCTGTCTTACTTCGCTCGAAATACTTATATGAATCAACACAAGTCAAAATCTAAATATGACTTCGTAAATATTATCGTTTTTATACTCTCTTATTATAACGATTTTAAGTTACAAATGTGATAATAGTAAGTAACAAAACGCATGTTTAAAATGACAATCTTGTCACTTTAGACATGCGTGCTACAATTTCATTTTGCTGTGGAAAAATCAAATAAAATGTAGTCCCTCGTCCCACGACTGATTCAACTTTAACTTCAATGCCCAGTTGTTCTTTAACACTCTTTACGAGATATAGACCCATACCTGAAGAAGAAGTATCATTACGATTAATTGTAGATGTAAATCCTCTATCAAATATACGTGGTAAATCTCTCTTACTAATCCCCCTACCATAGTCTTTAATTTTTAACACTACATGTTGTTCAAACATATAGCCTGATAAATCTATAGTTGTATTGTCACTATATTTCAGCGAATTAGAAAGAATTTGTCTAATCATCATACGACACCATTTAATATCAGTATAAACCTTTTCTACAGCATCAAAGTTTAAATCAAATCCGATACCTTTTGCTTGGCTAATATGGCGCGTCAATTGAATTTCATCAATAACCATACGTTTAAGTTCTACGTAATCAAAGTACATATCTCGATTTTGCGATTCTATACGCGTTAAATATAATTGCTTATCTAACATTTCATTAATACGAGACCACTCAAATAATAATGCACGTTTACGTTGATTATTTTCTTCTTGATCAATGAGTAATTTCATTGCTGTCACAGGTGTTTTAATATCATGAACAAATTCTGTAATCGTTTGTTCATGATTTTTAATCCGCAACTGTTGGTCAACGACCTTATCTTTTTGAATGGCAATGTGACGATAAAGATAGTCGACCATTTGTTGTTGAAATGGTGTTTCTGCTAAGTCTTTATGTTTAATTTCTTCAATTTCTTTATTTTTATAAAAATGTTTTGATAAACGCACTTCTTTTACAAATGTAAATAATAAAAAGAGTACACTTAACCCAAGATTTAAGACAACAATGTAGGACACGCTTTCAACTGAAATATCATAATCAATATAGGCGATACCTATCATAATTAAGTTAAGAAATATTATCCATAATATCCAATTGATACGTGTTCTTACAAACAACCAAAACCATTGAAAATTATTCATGTGCCATATATCCTTTACCTACTTTAGTTTCAATCGCACCATCCATATCTATTTCAGCAAGTTTTTTTCTTAAACGGTTTACATTAACTGTTAACGTGTTATCACTTACAAATGCCTCATCATCCCACAGTGCTGTGATTAATGTATCACGCGTAACAATCTGATTGCGTTTGTTAATGAGCATTTCCAAAATAATCATTTCTGTTTTAGATAAAAAGATGGTTTTATCTTCTTTTTGAATACTATCTTTTGATAAATCAACAACTGTATCTTTCCAACTTAACGTCCGTTTCTCCTCAACCCCAAATTCATATACACGTCTATAGATAGCTTGAAGTTTAGCAATTAACACATTTGTATAAAATGGTTTTTGCATGTAATCATCCGCACCAAGTTCCATACTCATAACTTGATCCATCGGATTATCTCTAGATGACAAAAATAGAATCGGTACATTCGACTCTTGTCTCATCTTTCTACACCAATAAAAACCATCGTATTTAGGTAGTTGCATATCTAATATAACAATTTCAGGGTTGAATTTTTCGAAAGTATCCATAACGTTGCCAAAATCTTCCACACCGGTAACGTTAAAATCCCATTGCTCTAGTTCTTTTTTTAATTCTTGAAATAACGTACTATCATCTTCGATCAATAATATTTGCATAACCAATCACCTAATGTTTATTTTGAATATTTAAATTTCTCACCCGATTGAACACACCCTTGAAAGTGTTTGATTCTACAATCAATTTCAAAACCTCACATAAAGAGGCCTTGAATAGATGCTTGTAAGAAGTAATAAACCGGCCAAAATAATCTAGAAATATAGTCATATAAATGTACCATAACTAATGGGCTCCCCTTAAGAAGTCTAAATTCTAATTTTCCTTGCTTTTTTAGATTTGACTTAACTAATTTACCTCCTACAAGATGTAATGTGATAATATCTTCGGTAGTTTGTATTTTATTAAATATAGCTAATGGTCTATGACTATTTTTACGATAAATAATGTAATCATTATTTTCCTCTTTAGTATGTAAAAATGTACCTTTAGTTTCGTCTAGCCATTGACTATAATATCCAACGAGTTAATTTAATGTCCATTTTTTTGGCAAAAGCATCTTCATAGCTGTACGTACATCATCATACTTAGATGTTTATAACTCCACATTAATATGAGGTCGTTTCACCTCAAACTCAGTGCAATCAACTGTTGTCCCGTAAGCTCCAAGTCGTTCAATTGCTTCTATATCATGACGACTACCAGGTATGTAGACGATCTTTTTAATCTTATTAATTGTAGCAGCTCTTCCAAAGTTATCAGCAGCGATAAGATTCAAATCGTGAGCTGTCGCTTGAGTTAATTTAGCAGAGTTTTTAGTAGGATCTAAATAATATACAGCAATATCTTTTCCTGCCATAGCATTAACGACATCTTTATAGTTATAAATATCACTCTTTAACCATGTGATTTCATCTGTTGAACCTTTATCTGGTTTAGGATATTTAGATAGATCATATAATTCAGCATCATTTTCTATTACTCTACTTAAATATTTACCAATATAACCAGTACCCCCTGCAAGTAAAACTTTAGGCTTCATAGGTATCAACTCCTTAATATTTCATTTATTTAGTAATTATTACTGTTTCAAGCACAATGGGAAAAAGTGTATTATAATAAAGTAGACAATTGACTCAACTAAAAATGGAGTGTTTTCATGGCACACGTAATTCGTGAGATAAGTATTAAAGACGTTGAAAACTTTATAGATTTATTAAGTAAAATTTATGATGAATCAGAATTTACATTTTATAATCCTGGAGAGTACTCACCAACCGTCTCTTCTGCGAGCCAACATCTAGAAAAGTATATTACATCACCTTCACAAGCAATTTATGTTGCAGAAAGCGATGAGCAACTTGTAGGCTACGTATTCGTCAATACGGAAACGTATGAACGAACGCAACACGAAGCTGTCATCTATCTTGGTGTAAAAAGATATTACCAAAAACAAGGCATTGGACAAGCGCTAATCAATGCTATAGAAGCCTGGTCTTTGAATCATAATATCCGACGTATTGAAGCTACCGTTGTAACGGAAAATGCTGGTGCCGTTGAATTATTTAAAGGCATCGGTTTTCAAATTGAAGGAGAACTCAAAGACAAGCTTTTTATTAACGGCCAATATTATAATGAATTTGTAATGGCTAAAATTTTAAATTAATCAATCATTCAATGTAAATTTTACCACATATTTAAAATATTAAATAACAACAACCTATCCAACCGTTGATAACTTAATAATTCAATCAACAAATACAAAACAGCCAACTCAATGAGAAACTGAATTGGCTGTTTTGATGTATATAAGTTAAAAAATGTATTTTTTAATATGTGGTCACTCCTAAAAGACTTTTTTTATATTTAACCACTTATATCATTTAATCCTCATATCTAGTAAATCATTAAATGGAGTTTATTCAAATGGATACAATGAGACACTATTGTTAGTTTATTGGGTTGAATTCTTATCTGTCGTTTCTCCACTTTTCACACCTGAAGAAGATGTATTCCTACTTAAGAATAACAATACTTTTTTGATATTTTCTTTTGACTCTGATTTATCCAAATGGAACTGATATTGATGATGCAAATGATGAGAACCATCATAAAACAATGTATCTTCTGGAATATTTTTCGCTTTTAGCTTTTTATAAAAGGCTTCATTTTGACTATAAAATGGATCAGCATCACCTACAGATAAATATGTAGGTGGATATGATAACGTCACTTGATGAATCGTAGACATTTGAGATATATTTTTAAAGTTTGTTTCCCAGTTGTTCGCACCGGTATAACTTTTCATAAATAATTGTATTCTAGGAAATTCCGTAGCTCTAACAGTTTTCATATCATAGAAGCCACCAAAAAAGATTGCCGCTTTAATTTGCGATTGTTTTAATTGTTGTTCAAAATGCATGTTACTGCGTAATTGATGATTGGTTTGCACAGCAACATACTGACTTGTTAGTTGCGCTCCAGCTGAGTCTCCTCCAATGACAACTTGATTAAAATCAATTGGCAATTCATGTTTATTCTTTTTAATAAACTTGACTGCTTGATTAAGTTGTTCTAAAGGTGTTGGATATTTATACTGTGGTGCTAATGCATAATTCACATTAACTATAAATATAACCCTGTTCTGCAGTCTTTGATAATAAAGGATTCTTGTATTGCTTATCGCCAGCAATAAATCCTCCACCATACATCCAAAAGATAACAGGTAATTTGGTATCATTACTCATATCTGAAGGCGTAATGATGTCTAATTTACTATTTGGAATCTCTTCTCCGTATGATATATTTTGAAATAATTTTACATTTTTATTATTCACTTGTACATGTTCTTTTCCTTGCTGTTTCTCATGTTCTCTATCATAATGATTTTTCAAGTGCAAAATAAACATTAGTGAAATAATGAGTAAA
>VNIU01000898.1_pt1 | contig 10763 bp, 12 predicted proteins | sample 7248601 | NCBI WGS metagenome assembly VNIU01 (sample SAMN12251564, study PRJNA551026) | human skin metagenome | isolation source: skin samples from healthy patients and patients infected with Netherton Syndrome | host: Homo sapiens | place: France:Paris
AGACACCTTTCTCATTGGAAAACACACTTATAATTGCTTTAAGTGAAATAAGCGCTCTGCATTTTCAGTTGTTTGTTGACATACTTCCTCATATGATATACCACGTAACTCAGCTATCTGTTGAGCGACTAGTGTAACACGTTCAGGCTCATTTCGTTTACCTCTATAAGGATGTGGAGATAAATATGGTGCATCAGTTTCACATAATAATCGATTCATAGGCACATGTTTTGCCACTTCTTTCGGTTGTTTAGCATTTTTAAATGTTACCGGTCCACCAAGGGACACGTAGAAGTTTAGTTTATTAATAATAACATCAGCAATTTCAGGTGAAGCACTAAAACTATGCATAATACCTCCGACTTCTTCAGCATGTTCTTCTAATAGGATGTCCACACAGTCTTGAGTCGCTTCACGATTATGAATAATAATAGGTAATTGAACACGTTTAGCAAGTGCAATTTGTTTTCTAAATACTTCCTTTTGCACATCTGCTGGTGATTTATCCCAATGATAATCCAAGCCCATTTCTCCAATACCTATAATTTTAGGATGCTTAGATAGACTTTCAATCCATTCCAATCTCTCTTCCGTACAATCAATAGCATCGACAGGATGCCAACCGATAATGCCATAGATAAAATCATATTTATCTATGAGTTCCATAGTACGTTCTATCGTAGGTGTATCAAACCCCACTACAAACATTCTATCCACGCCTGCTTCTCTAGCGCGAGAGATTACCTCATTTAAATCTTCATCATATTGTTCATCATTTAAATGTACATGTGTATCGATTAACATCATCATCTCTCCTATCTTTAGACGAAATTACTTTATGATTGCACCATTCGGTATAGCACTTGGTAAACTTACTAAAGTAAGTACACCATCTTTTTCAGCAGATAAAATCATACCTTCAGATTTTTGTCCCATTAATTTAGCAGGTTTTAAATTTGTCACGACAGCAACTTTTTTACCAGTAATGTCTTCAGGTTTATAGAATTTGGCTATACCTGATACGATTTGGCGCTGTTCATTACCTAATTCAACTTGAATTTTCAACAATTTATCTGATTTTTTTACGTTTTCAGCATCAGTAATTGTTGCTGCTTTAATCTCAACTTTATCAAAGTCTTTAATATCAATTTGTTCCTTACTTACTACTTCTTCTTTGTCTTCAGATTTAGGTGGTTGCATTGATGCTTTAATATAGGCAATTTCTGCTTCAGTATCCAATCTTGGGAAAATTGGTGTTGGCTTTTCAATAACAGTGATTGGTTCAGTAAGGGCACCATAATGATCAAGACTTTCTAATTGAGATAATTTAGGGTCGTTAATGTTGAGTTGTTTGAAAATCTCTCTAGGTGCATGTGTTAAGAATGGTTGTAATAATACAGCTGCAAAGCGAATATTTTCAACAAGGTGCGCCATAACGTTACCAAGCATGTCACGTTGTTCCTCGTCTTTGGCTAATACCCATGGTTGTGTTTCATCGATATACTTATTCGTACGACTAATAAACTTCCAAACTGTAGATAAAGCCACGGAGAATTGTAAACTTTCCATGTTCTCATTAAATGTTTTAACCGTTTCAAGTGACATTGCTTCCATGCTTTCATCTAATTCATGTTTAGGTCCTTGATAAGCTGGTAACTCACCATGGAAATATTTATTAATCATAGAAATTGTACGATTAACTAAATTTCCTAAGTCATTGGCTAAATCATAATTGGTTCTTTCAACAAAAGCTTCTGGTGTAAACACTCCATCTGATCCAAATGGTAACTCACGCATTAAATAATAACGTGTTGCATCAAGCCCATAACGATCAATAAGAACATTTGGATCAACAACATTACCTTTGGATTTACTCATTTTACCGTCTTTCATTAATATCCAACCGTGTGCGAAGACCTTCTTAGGTAACGGTAAGTCTAAAGCCATTAATAAGATAGGCCAAATAATTGAATGGAAACGTACAATTTCTTTCGCCATTAAGTGAATATCCGCTGGCCAATATTTGTTATATAACATTTCATCATTTGAAAGATAACCTAATGAAGAAATATAGTTAACAAGGGCATCTATCCAAACATATACTACATGTTTAGGGTTTGATGGTACACGCACACCCCAATCAAATGAAGTACGCGATACAGCTAAATCTTCTAAACCAGGTTTGATAAAATTATTAATCATTTCATTTTTTCTAGATGGTGGTTGAATAAAATCCGGATTTTCATCATAGAATTCAAGCAATCGATCAGTATATTTATTAATATTAAAGAAGTAACTTTCTTCTTTAACTAATTCAACTTCATGCCCGGAATCAGGACTTTTACCACCAATGATTTTTCCATTTTCATAAACTGGTTCAACAAGTTGAGATTCAGTATAGTATGTTTCATCTGGGACAGAGTACCATCCCTCATACTCTCCTAAATAAATATCTCCTTGCTTTAATAACCTTTCGAACACTTTTTCTACAACCTGTTTGTGGCGTTCTTCAGTAGTTCGAATAAAATCATCATTTGAAATTTCAAGCTTACTCCATAAACTTTTAATTCCAGCAATCATTTCATCTAAATATTCTAATTCTGTTTTACCAGCTTTATGAGCTTTTTCTTGAATTTTTTGGCCATGTTCATCAGTACCAGTTAAATATCGAACATCATATCCTTGCATTCTTTTATAGCGAGCAATGACGTCACCTGCGACTGTTGAGTATGCATGACCGATGTGTAAGTTCCCACTAGGATAGTATATTGGGGTTGTTATATAAAATGTTTCTTTAGCCATCACTGGTCCTCCTCATTAATTACATAATAAATGATATCTAAATTTATTTTTCTTTTCAATGAAGTAGCGCACCACTATGTATTAGTTTTTACAAATTCACATCATTTGAAAATTAATTGTCATCATCTTTACTACAGTACCATAAAATCAATGTATTATGGTACTTTTACTTTAATTTACTCATTTCAAATATACGATTGAGATATACAGTTTTTAAACTCTAGAAAGTTGATAAATAACACACAAAAACAGTTAGCATGATTATCACTTACACATCTTACTCAACATTATGATAAATATTGTAAACTTCTCCCGTTTTCATCTGTCGATCTTGAGCAACCATTTTAATTGCTTGCTTAGGTTTTATTTGATTATTTTCGATGTAGTAATTAACATGTTCTTTGATAGTGAACTTTTCATACCAAAATTCATCATTCAGAGGCACTGCACCTTCAATTAAAATGACAAATTCCCCTTTTAGTGGTATTTCTTCTTTGCTAATCTTTTCTATCATAACGTCAACAGAATGCGTAAGTACTTGCTCAAATTTTTTTGTAAGCTCTCTACCGATAGTTACATATCTTTGAGAATCAACTTTCGCAATGGCTTTCAAGGTGTCAGTAATCCTATTAGGAGATTCATACAATATTAATGTGCTATTTTGAAACATTCTCATATTCAATATTTCAATTTTTTCTTTCTCTTTTCTAGGTAAAAATCCTAAAAATGTATATGTAAATGAAGGGAGTCCACCAGACATCAAGGCAGTTAATCCTGCATTAGGACCAGGTACAGTTTCAACGTTAATATTCTTAAGTCGTACCTCAACAACTAGTTCATAACCTGGGTCACTTATCAAAGGGAGTCCTGCATCAGAAACTAAAGCAATATTTAATCCCTCTTCTAATTGGTCAATTAAATAACTAGTTTGTTGTTCTTTATTATGTTCATGGTAAGACTTCAAGGGAGTCTTAATATCATAATAATTACATAACTTACTCGTCACACGAGTATCCTCGCAAGCAATCATGTCCACTTTTTTTAATGTTTCTATAGCACGATATGTAATATCACCTAAATTTCCTATTGGTGTACCTACTAAATATAAAGTTGTCATCCTATCCCCCCTCTATCATTTTTAACTTTTTTTGTCTTGAAAAGGTTTTTATTTCATATTCTCGTTTTAACGCTTCAGATTTTGTATAATAAACTTCTTGATAAACTAACTGAACGGGGCGTCTTATTTTTGTATATTTAGCACCTTTTCCTTCATTATGCTTACTAATTCGAGCATTAACATCTTTGGCATAACCTGTATATAAACTTCCATCGTTGCACTTTACTATATAAACAAAATGCTTATCCATAATATATACCCTTCATTTCATCACTATACGTGTTATCTTCATTATAAATGTATAAAGGTTGACGAATGTCTAACCCTTGTTTACCACCTTTACGCCCTTCCACTACTATGGCTTGAGCAGGTTTGTTCATCTTACTATACACAAGCGTGAGTCTCTTTGGCTCAATTTTAGTACTTCTCATTTCAGTTAAGACATCCATAAGTCTTTCCGCTCTGTGAACAATGATAAATCGTCCACCTTCTTTAAGTAAATGCTTAGCAGCTACAACACAATCTTTCAAATCACACATTACCTCATGACGCGCTATTTTATGAGCTTCTATTTGATGCTGATTGAGCTGATTCATTTTAAAATAAGGAGGGTTACAGGTAACTAATGTGTATTGTGAAGGTTTGAATGTACGATTTACAGTTTTTAAGTCCATCAAGTGCATTGTCAGCTTACTATCTAGCTGATTTAAAACAAAGCTTCGGCGTGCCATATCAACTAGTTGAGGCTGTACTTCAATGCCTTCAATAGATTGTGTGCACTTTGCAGATAGTAATAATGGAATAACTCCATTTCCAGAACATAAATCTATTATCTTGTCATTTTTTCTAACTTCTGTTAAATGGCCTAATAATAATGCATCTGTTGAAAATGAAAAAACATCATCATTTTGAATGATTTCATAACCTTCTCTAATCAAATAATCAATTCGTTCGTTTTCTTTTAGCATGTCACTTACTCCTAAAAAAAGGATGTATTTATAGCATTAAGTCCATGCTTTTAATACACCCTTATGTTTACCCTTTCAATCATTTAGAACTTTAATCACTTAAAACATTTAAACATAATAGACAATCTTCACCATACCGATGTTTTCCAAATAATTCACCTTTACATATATGAAAACCTTCTCGATAAAGCATTGCCAAATTATCTTTACTCGGAGATGGCATCTTTATATTTTTTGAGTGGTTTCTTTCTTGATTGTTATCAGTTGCTTGCTCAATTTTATCCATTAATCTTTTTAAATTTTCATTCTCTACTTGTAGCGCAACGTTGTCCTCAGCCAGCTCTACAGCTAGATCTTTGAGTCCTATCATATCTTCAGTCAACTGATTTACATTACGTTCTAACCTTGTAAGTCTTTCAAACAATTCATTTCTATTCAAAGATCAGTCAACCTCCTTAGTTCAACGCTTCTATTTCTTCCATTCTATATTCTAACGGTTGCTTAAGACCTTCTATTTTAACCTGCATAGAAATATCTAAAATATTTAGTCCAACGACCTTTCCATTACCATCAGGAGTATGAATAGTATCTCCAATATCAGGTAATTGAGATCTTGCTTCTTCATAATAATCATTTTCATATTTAAGACAACACATTAAACGGCCACATGCTCCTGAAATTTTAGTAGGATTTAAGGATAAATTTTGATCTTTTGCCATCTTAATAGAAACAGGTTCAAAATCTCCTAAAAAAGTAGAGCAACATAGTGAACGGCCACATGGACCTATACCACCTAATAATTTCGCTTCATCTCTGACACCAATCTGACGTAATTCAATTCTTGTTTTTAAATTTTGTGCCAATATTTTAACTAGTTTTCGAAAATCAATACGATCATCAGCTGTAAAATTAAAAATCACCTTAGATTTATCTAATGTATATTCACAATTTACTAAACGCATATCTAGTCTTTGTTCTTTCACAACTCTTTTGCATAGTTCTAATGCTTTTAAAGCATCACGTTCATTATTGTCATATGTAGTTTTATCTTCATTAGTCACTAAACGAATAATTTCTTTTAATGGTAAAGTAACATCTTCGTTATCCAATTCTTTTGGCGGAAACTTTACTAGTCCTATTTCAATACCTCTTTTAGATTCAACAACAACCTGATCTCCTACTTTTACATCTAAGTGGTTAGGCGCATAGTATTCCAATTTCCCAGCTTTCTGAAACTGAACACCTACAACATTTGGCATTTTAAATCACACCTTTTATTACTATTTGTTCAAATACAAGTGTTGGGTTAACATTTTGATTTAATTTTTTGTGCGCTTCAGTGATTTGATCATACATTAAAATTAACTGATTATACGTTAAACGTTCCGCATAATTCTTAATTTCTTCACTTAAATCACTATATATAAAATGATTGTCAATATCTACTTTAGCGTGCATAATATCTTCAAAAAAACCATTCACTGCAGCTAAAGTTAACAATTGTAATTTGCGATTCTTGGCTTGTTTAAGTAACTCAATAATTCCTATCAAAGCCAAGTATTTATTTGTTAAAATTAATTCGCACCATCGAATCATTGACTTTCTCAAAGCAGTTAAATCAAATTCTTCATTTAATGATATAGCAGTTTCTAACTGAGTTGTATATGTACTTATCATTTCTGCCACTGGTCTCGTTAAAGAAGCTTCTACCAATTTTTCAATAAATTGCTGTCTGTCTATAGGCTTAAAATAAACATGTTGGCATCTCGAATGTATAGTATCCAAAATTTGTTCAGGCTTGATAGATAATAAAATAGCAATTGTATTCTTAGGTGGTTCCTCTAAAAATTTTAGTATACTATTCTCACCTTGAACAGTTAATTTTTCAAAATCTTCTATAATATAAACTTTATACTGACCTTCTATGGGTAATTGATTCATGTGATGAACAAGTTTCTCAATTTGTTCTTTTTTTATTGTATTCTCTTCAGTTGAAACATACATAAAGTCAGGGTGATTAAACGTATCAACTTTCAGTTCACATTGCTCATCATTATCACAAAGAATTAATTTAGAAAAATTAATAGCAACACGCTTCATTGTTTGAGCATCATCACCTTCAAACAAGTAAGCATGGGATAATTTATTTGAATGATACGCATTCGCTAACTGTTGTTGCTCATCCATGATCAGCTTGCTCCTTCTACTTACTCTTTTATAATACAAAAAGGCCACCCAAATCATAGCTTTAGACTTTCGACATGTTTCCTTCATTCAAATTCCAAACGACAAATACAATCTTAATCAAACGCATATAACTATTAAATTCTATGCTATAATTCTAAGGATATCCATTAAAATTTGAATGAAAACGTCTTTAATCTTGAACTTCATTTAAAGTAGCCAACATTATAAAATAAAGAATTCTATATTAAAAATGTACCCCAATAAATTCATTCATCAATGTTGTCACAATTATACGTAAACGACATAATCAATCTTTATAACTGATTAAAATTGATGAAATGCTTCAATTGGCATTACAAATACTGTTGCTCCGCCTACTTCTACTTCAACAGGATAAGGAATGTAAGAATCTGCACTGCCACCCATTGGTGTAATTGGAGAAACAAGCTGTTCTCTATTACCACAAGTGTTATCAATAACATATAAAATTTCATCTACTCGGTCATCATTAACACCACATAGGAAAGTTGTGTTACCGGCTCTTAAAAATCCGCCTGTTGTAGCTAATTTTGTAGCTCTAAAATTATTTTTTACAAGTTGGTCTGAAAGTTCTTGACTATCTTGATCTTGAACGATCGCTATAATCATCTTCATCTTTTTAACACCTCTTATCGGCATTATATCATAATTGTTTTAAATATTTGATGATACTTTGATAAGTTTCATCAACGACGTGTTCCAAATCTTGATTAGCATTAATCTTAATAAATCTGCTTGCATCATTTTCAATCACTTTACGGTACCCTTCTATCACTTTATCATGAAAATTTTTATCCTCTTGATCTAAGCGATTTTGGTCACGTTTATTTTGTATAATACGTTGGTGTCCTACTTCTGTACTAACATCTAAGTAAATTGTTAAATCTGGATATAATCCATTAATTGCAAATTCATTTAAAGTTTTGACTTCTTCAATACCTATACCCCTTGCATACCCTTGATATGCTAAAGAACTATCAATATATCTATCGCAAAGGACAATTTTACCTGCTTTTAAAGCTGGAATCACTTTTTCGACAAGATGCTCTCGTCTTGAAGCTGCAAATAACATCGCTTCAGTACGAATATCCATATGATCACCATCAAGCACAACTTTGCGAATTTGTTCTCCTGTAGATACACCTCCAGGCTCACGAGTTGTAATAACATCGTAATCCTGTGCTAGTTTTTGATTAATTTCTTTGATAACTGAGGTTTTACCAGCTCCCTCTGGTCCTTCGAACGTTATAAAAGCAGACATTTTTACTCATCCTTAACTATAATTTTTTTATTACTTAATCCTTCAACTTTTAGACCTTTACTTGCGTAATCTTTAAATAATTCTATCATATGACGAGTAACTACTTCCCCTTTAAATAAAATTGGAATACCAGGTGGATAAGGCACTATATGCTGAGCTAATATCTCACCTTCCGCATCTTCTATCGACACTTCTTTAATTTTTTGAAAGTACGAAGCACTATAATCACTCGATTTTGTCATTAGCGGAGAGACTTTAGAATTTATCTTTTTTCTCTCTGGAATAATCATATTTTCAATTTTTTCAATGAGTACCTTAAATGGATATATATCGTTTTTATGCCATAAAGGTAATACTAATAATATTTGAAATTCATCTGCTAGCTCAATATAAATATCTTCATTTTCAAACCACTCTTGTACCTCATAACCCTCAAAGCCATCATAATTAATTACTATCTTTAAAGGATCTGCTGGCTCATGTAAGTTAAAACCTTTCTTTAATAATGTTTCAATTAACTTAGACCTTTTTTCGAAAAATATGTTACTTTTAAATTCCTCAAAAAATTCTTGTGCAAGTTCTAAACTAGACATAATCAAATATGATGGACTTGAAGTTTGAAAGTACGTCAAGTATTCAATAACTTGATCTTTGCGCGGTGCTTCTTTATGTATAAACAACACAGAACCCATCGTTAAGGCAGGCAATGTCTTATGATAAGATTGGACCACATAATCTGCATTATACTTCATAGATGACCTAGGAAAACCCTCTAAATCAAAATGCGCACCATGAGCTTCATCTACTAATACTGGTATGTTTCTGTCATGTAGTGTTTCAATCCATTTATCAACCTCAAATGTTTCCCCATAATAATTGGGATAAGTACATATACCTAACTTAAATTCTTCATCGAAGTCATTATTTAACAGAGGTTCAACATACTGATGAGTATATCGACTTACTTGCATACTTGTAATTTTAGCTTGTTGTTTTGTTAAATCTAAACCATGAAAAACTGATTTATGTACATTTCTAGATATCAGATATTTGCTATTCCCTTCTGAAAAAGCTTGAATAACAGTTAATATTCCTGAAGTAGTACCATTAACTAGAAAATAAACATCATAATCATCATACTTTTTAAACTTTTCCATACTTTCTAAGATAATTTCTTCAGGATGATGCATATCATCAAGTCCAGTAATTTCAGTCATATCCAAAGCAAGATTTATTTTTTTTAGATTACCAATCGTCATATTTTTGTGTCCAGGCACATGCATAGAAATAGCACCATGATTCTTTAACCTAGTAAGATTTTTTATTATTGGTTTATTCATTATTAGCCACTCTTTTCAAATACAAATCTAACACCTTATCTTATATGTGATAAATCGTCATCATGTTTATTAATCCAATTTTTCTTGAGTAAACCCATAACATAACAATCTCTGTACTCACCTCTTGTATAAAAATGTTCTTTTAATGTTCCCTCTATTTCAAAATTATTACTTTTATAAATATGTACTGCTTTCTCATTCTTTATATCCACATATAAATATACTTTATTCATATTTAATACTAAAAATGCGTAATCTATTGTCATTTTAAATGCTTTCTTAGCGTAACCTTTATTCGCATATTGAGGATCAATAATAATCAACACTTCACATGTTCTATGTATAAAATTAATTTCTAATAGCTCTACAACACCTATAGACTTCGACTTTTCTTCTACAATGAAACGACGCTCTGACTCATCTAAGATATGTTTCTTATATAAATTTTCTAATTCACTCAGTGATTGGTAAGGTTCTTCAAACCAATATGACATAATAGAATACTCATTGTTCAAATAATGAACAAAAGGTAAATCTGTCTCTTCCAATGCCCGAATAATCATAATAAAATCCTTTCCTCTTATATCTATTTAATACTAGTGTATTAAAAAAACAAAAAATACTCTAATACTTTAAACAATTACTATTTAAAACTTGCGCTTAGTATAATAAAAAGAGACATTCAATACTTTCATTTTTCAACGTCTACTTCCAAGTCTGATATATTGTCTAATAATTTCCAATAGTTCTTAATAATTCACATTATTAATTAAGGGGATAGGATAGAATTCGTTGTCCCACCCCAGCAACGAAAGCTAGTGTTGAAAAAAGCTTGACTTGATATAAGTGCATTTTCAATTCAGTCATCGACTGCCGATACAAAAGAGACCTGAGACAATGATTGATGTCCGAAGCTATTTAGAACATCAGGCTACTACCATCGGGTACTAAAAAGCTTACTCTACTCGAGATAAGCGCTCTCATCTTTCTTCATTTGTATCCCTCATCAGATTCATTTAGCTCGACTAAATTCGTTGCTCTCGCTTCTT
>VNIU01000902.1_pt1 | contig 10698 bp, 14 predicted proteins | sample 7248601 | NCBI WGS metagenome assembly VNIU01 (sample SAMN12251564, study PRJNA551026) | human skin metagenome | isolation source: skin samples from healthy patients and patients infected with Netherton Syndrome | host: Homo sapiens | place: France:Paris
ATTTGAGTAAGTTGCTGTGGTAATACATGTGTCACAGGTTTACTTTTATAACTTAAATAAAATTTATCTAAAATAGTTTCTTTTGACTGCGATTGATTTAATTTATATCGAATCATATCTTCAGTGATTAAATGGTCTTCAATCACTTGTCCAATTTTTTGAGCAATTTCGTCACGTCGTTTAGGTATTAAACCCGGTGTAAAAGGAATGCGAAATTTAAATATATAATATGGTTTAAATGGGTGGAACAACATTCGAATTGCGATAACATTAGTTATCCCGCCTATAAGCGCTCCTATAATGACCATAAAAGTGATGATAAGCAAAACATGCATATTGTAAACTCCCTTTTTTAATTTCAAAGTGTGATTAGATTATATCATCAACTCGTTGTCTTTTTTTACTAGATGCTTCACTATTTGAATAAAAAACGATGAAACCAAACATGATGTTGAATTTCATCGTTAAAATACATTGTTTTATATATCTATAAATCAAATACTGTAAAGTGATTCAATCCTGGTTAGATTCTACTATCACTCTTGTCAAATCATTATTTATACGTGCATTAATTCTTCTTTTGAATTTCTATTAAAGTAAGTTTCGGCTTCTCTCATTTTCGAAGTACCGAAGATAGGTTGTTTTTCTGGGTTTAGTACACGGTAAATATTACTTACTTTATTACTTTGTAAAATAAAACCATTTCGTGTATCAATTGTATTCCAATATATATCACTTGTAGTAGAATGATTGGGGTATGCACAATGATTTCTTGAAATTGTTTGAACAATTTCAAGAGGATCGCAACCGAAAGTACTATTTAATACATCTGAATCTCTAAATAAAGCGCAAATTGACACACAAGTCGTCCAGTTTGGTAATACTCTTTCTTTTTCAATTTGTACTAACGTTTTCTTTGAAAGCCCTATTGTTTGAGCCATAGTATCTTGAGTATAACCCGCTTCTATACGTACCATTTTGAATTTTGTTTGAATTAAATCTGTGAAACTCTGTCTATCCATTATGTTTATCTACCTTTCTAATTGGAAATATTTTATCCGGACACAAGAAATTGCAATAATACACATTTCTTGAAACACAAATTACATCTTAATATATTTTTAATAAAAATAAAAGAGTCAAATGCGTTTTTGTAACTATTTTTATTAAAGGCAAAATTATCAAAATAATTAAATAGTTACAAATTATCGACAGTTTTAAGAAAAACATGCATTGTTTTAGTAGTGGAATAAATAGTGTTTCAAGCTTTTAAAGCCTATTAAATCAACTTATTCTTCATGGCATAAATAGCTGCTTGCGTTCGATCAGTAACTTCTAATTTATTAAAAATATGACTCACATGTGTTTTAACAGTTTTTTCAGAAACAAATAAAGTTTTAGCTATTTCTTTATTTGTTTTACCTTTAACCATCTCTTTAAGTACTTCTCCTTCTCGCTTAGATAACTTATTTGTATAGTGCGGCTTTTTATATACCTTTTCCATAACACTTTTTGCCTGTGGATGAATCATCCGTTCCCCTTGAAGTACTTTATGAATAGTATCAATAAGCTTTTGGGGTTCAACATCTTTCATTTCATAACCGTCTGCTCCTTTATCTAGAGCTGAAATAACATGTTCATCATCTATATAACTTGTTAAAACTAATACTTTAATATTTGGATATTGTTGCTTTAGTATTTCAGTAATTTCAATACCATTCATTGTAGGCATTACCAAATCAAGTAATACAATGTCTGGTTGTTCATTTTCCATTAAATATGTAAGAAATGACTGTCCGTTAGCAAAACTTTGAATAACCTCCAAATCATCTACAGTGGATAATAAAAATTCTAAACCTTGTCGTACAATATGATGATCATCTAGTAACGCTACTTTATACATATTGACGCTCCTTTTTGTTTACTACAGAGGTATTGTAATACAAATCTTGGTACCATGATTGATGTTTGAATGTATATCCATGTCACCATTTAATAAGTGTGTGCGTTGCTTTAAATTTCGCAAGCCATTAGATACGGTCGTATCTATCGTTTGCATATCAAAACTTTGACCTTCATCGCTTATTAATATCACTAATGCTTCTTCATCTTGTGATAATTTTAAATAAATATCAGGTGTATGTGCATGTTTCTGAACATTATTCAACGCTTCCTGAATAATTCGATATACATTTTCTTCTATTTCATTTGATAAATCAATAAGACCATCTACATGTACATCTAAATTCAATCCAAGGACATTACTATAGTGACGAATAGCATGAACGATTCCATGTTCTAGTCCTACGGGTTTAAGTTGCCAAATTAAAGCTCTCATCTCATTGACAGCATTTTGGATTGTGTCTTCAATTGTCTTTAATGCATTGATAGCAATAGCATCATTTGTCATATCTTGTGCAGCATGTGCAGTTAATTTTAAGGAAAATAACATTTGATTAACAGAATCGTGTAAATCACGTGATAAACGATTGCGTTCATTCAATTTAGCCGTTTCTTTTTCTTTATCCGTAAGTAAAATACGTTTGATAGCAGATCCAATTTGAAAAGCCACAGATTCTAATAATTCAAGGTCTTCTTCACTGTAATGATCTTTGTTTGGAGACGCTACATTGAGTAGTCCAAATCGTTCATTACCAGATTGAAGTGGCACAGTTGCATGATGTGTGATACTTTCAGTCTCTCGGTGATATGCTTGATTAGCCAAGTTAATTCTGGAACAATTTATGATGTTTTAAGCTTTAGTTAATTTATGATTCTGATAAGCTTGCACACACCAACATGTTCTTTCTCTCATAAAATGACAATCATTTTTTGTAAGTGCACCTGGTAAATCAACTGCTGATACAAGTTCATGCTGCCCTTTTTCATTAATATAAAATATCCAACCAGTTGTAAAGTCACTTCCATTTATGAGAGAACGAAGTCCGCCTTGCATCATGCTATACAATTCAGTTTCTTCATTCAAAAATTCTGCTATCTCTTTAAGTAATGCAAGTCTTGTCGGTTTCTCCATTTTATCGCCTCAAAATTATACATAATAAATTCATTATACATCGCATAAGTTTATTTTTAAAATTGCATTCATTTATGGATACTTCACTTTCTATGTTCAAAAAATATAGTGTTAAAAAAATTTATGATATGATAATACTGAATCTATAGGAGGAAATTATGAAATTTACGATACCTGAACAATATCATCAATATACATTAAGAGAAATTTTTCAAGAACTTAAACTACCAAAAAAAGATTTACATCATCTCAATATGTCAAAAGACATTTTAATTAATAAAAAACAAACCAAATTAACCGACAAAGTTACAACTGGAGATAACGTTGAATTACCTACGCCAATAGAAAAAAGTAATTATCTACCTAGTTATCGTTATGCACAAATGCATTATGAAGATGACGACTTGGCAATTGTTATGAAACCCAAAGGAGTTAAAACACATCCTAATGATTTAAAAGAAAACAACACATTGATGAATCACGTCATTTATACAGTTAATAGTGATTACGTAGAGCCCATACATCGCTTAGACCAAGAAACGATAGGTTTACTTATTGTCGCTAAAAACCCTATCATGAAAAAGATTTTAGATCGTATGTTAGAAGGTAATGAAATCACCCGTATATATAAGGCAAATGTCAAAGCTTTACTACCTATTAAACCTCAAACGATTGACATGCCTATCTGTAAAGATAAATTTCATCCAAATAAACGTAGAATTTCTAATACCGGTCAACGTGCGATTACACATATATTAAATTCACAAATGATCAAAGAAGGCGTATGTCAGCTAGATATAAAACTAGATACAGGTCGAACACATCAAATACGTGTACACCTCGCTGAAATTGGACATCCAGTAATTGGTGATCCTTTATATGGTGATTCTACTTTGCGTCAGTTAGAGTTGAATAGTTATAAAATTGAATTTATTCATCCTCTAACTAAAGAAACTATTTCTATAAGTTTAGATGATAACTAGTTATAAATTAGTATAAATGCACATCAATGACTAAAAAAGCGATAGAAACATTATGTTCTGTTTCTATCGCTTTTTGCTATCTAATCTTATTAATGAGGATCTACCATGTCTTCTGGTTTAATCCATTCTTCAAACTGTTCTTCAGTTAAATAGCCACTTTGTATAGCTGATTCTTTAAGTGTTAAGCCGTCTTTATGTGCTTTTTTAGCAATCTGTGCTGCTTTTTCATACCCAATATGTGGATTTAATGCTGTTACCAACATTAATGATTGATTTAAATAATTATTTATATTTTCTTCAATTGGTTCAATACCTACTGCACAATTGTTGTTGAATGTTTTCATACCATCTGCTAATAAGTAAATTGATTGTAATGTATTATGCAAAATGACTGGTTTAAATACATTTAATTCAAAGTTACCTTGTGAACTAGCAAATCCGACTGCAGTATCATTTCCCATGACTTGTACTGCAACCATAGTTAACATTTCACATTGTGTTGGATTAACTTTACCTGGCATTATAGATGATCCTGGTTCATTTTCAGGAATAGAAATTTCAGCTAACCCTGCTCTTGGTCCTGAAGCTAACCATCTGACATCATTAGCTATCTTCATTAAACCAGCAGCCAAAGCTTTCAGCGTTCCATGTAATTGAACAACTTCATCATGAGATGTTAAAGCATGGAATTTATTTTTAGAAGACTCAAACGTATAACCTGTATTTTCAGAGATGTATTTAGCTACTTTATTGCCAAATTCTGGATGAGCATTGATACCAGTGCCAACAGCCGTACCACCTATAGCTAAGCTTAAAATATGCTTTTTAGATTCAGATAGTAGTTCTTCACATTTATCTAACATATAACGCCATCCACTAATTTCTTGGCCTAGTTTAATAGGAGTTGCGTCTTGTAAATGCGTACGTCCAATCTTGATAATTGATTGAAATTTGTCTTCTTTTTCTTTTAACGTATCGCGCAAATTCTTTAAAGCTGGTTCTAACTTAGTTTCTACTTCATGAAATAATGCTACATGCATTGCAGTTGGAAATGTATCATTAGAACTTTGAGATTTATTTACATCATCGTTAGGATGAATAGTTACTTCACTGTGATGTTCTTTTAGGTATTCATTAGCAACATAACTCACTACTTCATTTACGTTCATGTTACTTTGAGTACCGCTTCCTGTTTGCCACACTACTAAAGGAAAATGCTCATCTAATTCCCCTTTTAAAATACGATCACAAGTATAGACAATGGCATCTTTTTTTTCATCACTTAACTTACCTAATTCGTGATTCGCTAGTGCAGCACCTCTTTTTAACTGTGCAAACCCATACACCACTTCAATTGGCATGTGTTCTTTACCGACAGGAAAATTACGTTTACTACGCTCTGTTTGAGCACCCCAGTACTTATCAGCTGGCACCTCTATTTCTCCAAAAGTATCGTGTTCGATTCTAACTGACATTTGTATCTCCCCCTTATTGTTATTAGTTTAATTGTAGTATAGCACTATTCAATTTAGATGGGCAATGAAGAAGTAAAACGGTTTTATACAAGTTGTTAGCACTCATTGTGTATATATTTTTTAAAATATCTATAATATCAAATAGCATTTATTTAAATAATTAAACAAGTAGAAAAGATAAATTAAAATACAGCAGTTCCTTTTTAAATTTAAATCTTCAATAATAGTTACATATAATCAAAGTACATCTATAAAATAGTTTTAAATAATAAACATCATTGACATAAAAAGCTCTAAGAAAATTTCTTTTTATTAGAAATCTCTTAGAGCAGTACGTTTTAAATAAATTAAACTACATGATTAGGGTAAGGTCAACTATGAGTTTGTCTATACTTATTTTTCGTTGCTTGTACAATTGCGATTGCAGTTAAAATAAATAATATCACGCTTATAATCATCGTAACTGGACTAATAGTAATCAAAAACCCTAAAAATCCAGTTAAGCGACTATAAAAACCGTTAAGTGTATATATAAGAACAACGGTTATCAATAAACAACAAACTACACTAATAATTACACCAATTTGATTGCTTTTTATAAATGTTTGTGCATTAACGTCATCGATAAGCCCTTTAGATAAATTTAATTGTAACTGAACTATTTTAAATAATAATGGCAAATAAAGGGCGCCTAAAGCAAGTGGAAAAGCTTTAATTGATATCAAACTTACGATAATAGTTAATATCACTAAATGTATCCAATATTTTCCTAACATTATTTCAATCTCCTTGTGTTAATCAATAGTAAGTATCATAACATAATCATAGAGCATTAAAATATAAAATCTTTATAGTTACATAAAAAAGCTCTAACGAATCAACATATCAGTGATTCATTAGAGTACTTTTTGTATTAGTTAGTTTTATCAGAACAAATCTCATCATGAGATTGATTAACTTTATTTTCATCATTCTTCTCAGAAATATGTTCCATCTCTTTACCTAATTCTTTTAAATCATCTAAATCTGATACCATTGCATTTTCTTCTTCATGATAATTTAATTTAGAATTCTTTTTATTCGACATATATAAACTCCTCACAAACTTAGTTTATGCAAAACGCGCTGTGAAGTACTCTTTAACATCTTCAGGTAAACCTTCTGCTGATTCTTTATCTAAAATAACATTGACCATACGGTGTGCTTTTAAATCTGCTGGTTCATAACTAGATTTGCCATTCTCGCGATATAATTTTTCAACAACATCACGTTTTTGACTGCCTGTAATGATAAGGAAAATTTCTCTAGCTTCCATCAACCCTTGGCGTACATTAACGTCTAATTTTCCATTTTCATCAATTGATAATACTTGTAAAATAAGTTTACCTTTATTTTCTTTCGTTTTCATCTTGTCTGAAATAAATTCAATTGCATCTTGATCATAAGAAATTGAATACACTTGACCTTCTGGAACTCCTAATATTTCATAGTAAGAACGATTATTATCATAATCTAAAATGTTAATTTGACTGAAATCAACAGCATGGCAGTCGACATTTTTTTTAAGTTCATCAAGAACAGGTGCATGTTCTTTATCTAAATGAAACCCTGCAATTGTCGTAGGATTATTATTAAATTGTTTGCGAATAATATCAGCAGCGTATTCTGCTACTCTATCATTATTATCAAATACTTTAAAGTTCATTGCCATTTTATACTACACTCCTCTAAGTTTGCTCTTTTTTTATAGAATGGTCGATATTTATTTACAATTATACCCTTTTAAACAACTTATCAAACCATTTATTTTAATATTGGTATCTTGTAAACTAATATAACATGTCTAGATGAGGTTATACATTCACTACGAATATAAACCTACTGACTAAAACAGATTAGGAAATCCTTGTTGTTTAAGTGCCTCATAAATTAATAAAGCAGCTGTGTTCGACAAATTAAGTGATCTAATTTTATCACTCATTGGAATTCTTAACGCAGTATCTGCATATATTTCCTTAACCCAGTCTGGAAGACCAGTAGTTTCTTTACCAAAGATAAAATAATAATTTTCTTTAGTGTTTGAGAAATCAAAATCACTGTATATTTGTTGACCAAACTTTGTTAATAAGTAATATTTCCCTTCAGTACTTTCAAAAAATTCTTCAATACTTTCATGATATGTAATATTTACGTGTTCCCAATAATCCAATCCTGCCCGTTTTAACATTTTATCTTCAGTACTAAAACCAAGTGGCTTTATAAGATGCAAATGTGTTAAAGTACCGGCGCAAGTGCGCGCAATATTGCCAGTATTTGCAGGTATTTCAGGTTGAAATAACACGATGTGATTGGTCATTTTAATTCTCTCCTCATCTCCAAGCCTTTTGTCATTTCGACTTGTACTTCTTCTATTTCTTTTTCATAATTTTTATCAATAAATGACTGAGCGCCTTCTCCTAAAATTTGCCCACTAGCCCAATAAGCTGTGCCTCTAATCATTGGTCTTGGATCATTAAGAGCTACTTCTTTTAACTCTGGGATTGCACTTTCTTCTTTAAAATGAGCTAATGCTATAATAGCATTTCTTTGTATAGGTTTCTTACCACGCCATGCACCAGCTAAATGTCCATAAATTTTTTTAAATTCTTTGTTAGTCATTTGAAGTAATGGTACTAACCGTGGTTTTAATATTTCCGGTTCAAGAACGATATCGTCATGTTGCGTATCAATGCCTTTATTTTTAGGACAAACTTGCTGACAAGTATCACAACCATATAAACAATTTCCAATTTTGTATCGATATTCATCTTGAAGATAACCTTTAGTTTGAGTTAAAAAACTAATACATTTTTGACTGTTAAGTTGACCATTTCCAACAAGTGCACCCGTCGGACAGCGATCAACACATATTGTACAATCACCACAACTATCTAAAATAGGATCATCAGGTTCAAAAGGAATGCTCACCAACGTTTCTCCAAGATAAGTCCAAGTGTCTAAGTCTGGTGAAATAACAAAGCCATTTCTACCAACAAAAACCCAATCCTGCTCGTTCTGCAACTGCTCTATCTGATAAAACACCAGTATCCACCATCGATTGAATTTCAACTTCAGGTACTCTGTTTCTGATAAATTCACCTAGTTGATCTAATCTTCTACGCATTATTGAATGATAATCTTGTCCCCATGATGCCCTAGCAAACATGCCACGTCTATTACCTCTAACGCTTTTTGGCGCTCCTTTTAGTTTATTAGGATATCCTACTGCTATTGCTATTATTGAACGCGCTGTGGGTAAGCTCAATTTGGGCTCAGTACCCAATGCAATATCTGATTCTTCAAAGCCAGAAGCATAGCCATTTGCATGATAATTCTCTAACTTCTGCTTTAGTTCATCAAATGGGCCTACTGTTGTAAAAACAATGCTATCTATACCGATTGAATGAGCAAAGTCTTTAATTTCTTTTTTAATTGCTTGTTATTCACAAGCTTTGCCCCCCTCACTAAAAATTACATATATTATTTTAACATATATTGAAGATTCTTAGCTTTTCAAGGTTTGTTTTTATTAAAAAAAGACGTACATCCCATACGCCTTTTACAAAATCTATTTATAATACCCTCGCTAAAAAATTTTGAGTTCTTTGATATATTGGATATTCAAAAATATCATTTGGAACACCAGATTCCACTACTACACCATCCGCCATAAATACAACTTTATCACTGACTTCTTTTGCAAAATTCATTTCATGTGTAACGATAACCATTGTTATACCATCATTAGCTAAATCTCTCATGACTTTTAAAACGTCTCCTACTACTTCAGGATCTAAAGCAGATGTTGGTTCATCAAACAATAAGACATCTGGTTCCATTGCTAAAGCTCTTGCAATTGCAACTCTTTGTTTTTGACCACCAGATAACTGGCTTGGAAACGCATTTGCTTTACCTTTAAGTCCAACTTTATCTAATAAATGTAGCGCTAGGTCTTGAAGTTTTACTTTATCACCTTTATTTAAAAGCACGGGTGCTAGTATAATATTCTCAATTACTTTTTTATGTGGAAATAAATTAAAATTTTGAAACACCATTCCCATTTTTTGTCTTAACTAATCTAGATGTGTATCTTTTCTAGTTAAATCATTACCTTCAAAAATAACTTGACCCTTCGTAGGAGTTTCTAGTAAGTTCATACATTTTAATAATGTACTTTTCCCACTACCAGATGTCCAATAATCGCAACAACCTCTCCTTTATGAACTTCTAAATTAATATCTTTAAGTACTTCATTATCACCAAATTTTTTATTTAAATTCTTAATTTTAATCACTGACTCTCATTCTCCCTTCAACATAACTCATTAATAGAGATAAGGCAAATGTAAGTATGAAGTAAAGTATTGCCGCTATTAGTAACGGTGTAAAAGGATCAAATGAAATACCTTGCACAACTTGAGCATTAAATATTATTTCTCCAACCCCAATAGTAGAAACAATGGATGATTCTTTTATTAAGGTAACGAATTCATTACCTAAAGCTGGTAAAATATTTTTAACTGCTTGAGGCATCACTACAGCCTTCATTGTTTGACTATAATTCAATCCCAAACTTCTTGCTGCCTTAGTTTGACCTTTACCGACAGCATTGATTCCTGCTCTAATAATTTCAGCGATATAAGCTGATGAATTAATTACTAATACAATAGTTCCACAAATCAAAGCAGAAACATCTAACCCTAAAGCGGCTGTAGTACTAAAGAAAACAATAAAGGCTTGTACTAGCATTGGTGCGCCTCTTAAAAATTCAATATATGTACTTGCCAACCAAGATAAAGTCTTTAATTTAGTCAACTTCAATAATGCAATAAATGCTCCTAAAATAGAACCTAAAATTACTCCTATTAATGAAATAAGTATAGTATTTTTTAATCCTTTAATGAAAAAACTACCGTATTTAGAAAAGAAATTCCCATCATCTTGCATTTCTTTAGCAGTTTTTTCCATGTATTGTTCGATTAAATTTTTATCTTTAACTTTAATCTATCGTTTGATTAAGTTTATCTAAGAGTATAGGAGAATTTTTAGGAACTGCAATACACGTCGGTTTCTTTTCTTCATTAAATTTCACGTTAGCAAAGTCTAATTCTGGATTTTGTTTTGAATAGGCTTCAGCTACAGGTCTTTCAATTACACCACAAGAAACT
>VNIU01000905.1_pt1 | contig 10679 bp, 9 predicted proteins | sample 7248601 | NCBI WGS metagenome assembly VNIU01 (sample SAMN12251564, study PRJNA551026) | human skin metagenome | isolation source: skin samples from healthy patients and patients infected with Netherton Syndrome | host: Homo sapiens | place: France:Paris
CCAGCCACCGAAGAGTGCACTGACAAACATCGCGATGACGAAACCGAGGAGAACTGGAGTTGAAAGGAAATCACTAAAGCGCTGTGCCCATTCCGCGTCGGAGCGCTCCGCAAAACGCTCAATCATGGCATCGCGCATGAACAACAGAGGGAGGACGGAACCGACGGGGTAAATACCAAAGAAGGCGTAGCCAAGGATGGTGCGTCCCGCAGTCGAATAGCCACCGGAGCGGATGATCAGATCAGCGATCAGGCCCAGTATCAAGGCAATCGGCAGGGCAACGATCGAATCTCCAGCCAAAGTGAAAATGAGGCTCAACAATACGGCCATAATCGTCACCAAACCGAAGGTGTTGATTCGTCGGACGAAAAGTGCGAAAGGAATGCCGTTGATGATTACGGCGATGACACTGCCAACCGGCTGAATCTCAGGTCCGAATACGCCGATGATGTTACAAACAAAGTTGATGAATGCGATGACTACCGTGAAAACTCCAACAGACACGAGATCTCGACTGGTATGGGAATTGCTATTTCGGTTGGACTGAATGGAATTGCCCATGGTTTCTCTCCTTTTCCTTCTATTGCTTTTAGTGTGATCAGGGGTTTTGTATGCACTCGTCGGCCTATTGCTCATGTCTTCTCGCGAGGTTCCAGTAGCCTGCCTCATTCCGCAGGCTCCAAAAGTCGCGATAGCGCTGCTCTGCGACTTGCAGCTGCTCGTGTGTGCCCTGAGCTACGATCCGCGCACGGTCGAGCAATACGATGATCTGGGCCCGACGGATTGTCTCCAGTTGGTGGGCAACAACAATCACGGTGGACTTCGTCGCCAAATCTTCCAGAGCGCCAGTCACAGCTCGGCGGGTGGAGGGGTCGAGGGCGCTGCTTGGTTCGTCACAAAGCAATATAGGAGCATTGCGCAAAAGTGCGCGGGCGACGGAGACTCGCTGTTTTTCCCCTCCGGACAGGAGATTGCCGCTCTCTCCGACACGAGTGTTCCAGCCCTCTGGCAGACGTTCCACGATCTCGAGTACATGAGCGCGTCGAGCAGCGTCGATAATCTCAGAGTCTTTAGCACACGGATTTCCGAGCTTGATGTTTTCCCAAAGTGTGTCATTGAACAGGTAAACATCTTGAAAAATCATGGAGACATTCTTATAGAGTTCTTCCGTCGGAATGCTCCGGATGTCCACCCCTCCAATTCGGACGGCCCCGTCAGTGACATCCCATAACCGGGCAACAAGTCTCAACACTGTAGTCTTGCCAGATCCGCTGGGACCCACGAGCGCAGTGTAAGAATTCTCTGGCAATGCGAGGTTGACCGCGTCGAGAACCGGCTTACTGCTCGATTCATAGAAGAATCCGACGTTGTCGAGTTCAATATCATGCCGGTCTGGGAACGGGATGGGTTGAGACGGCTCGGGCAGAATCGGAGTTTCAAGCAGGGTGCGAACACCGTTGATTTCCTGAGCGGACTGTTCCAGAGCAGTGGACAAAGAAGCGAGGACGCGCAGAGGTCCAGCAGATAGGACGACCAAACCCATCAAAGCGACGCCCGTCACCGGTTCTATCTCACCACGAAGGATTATCCAGGTGACAAGGGCAATAATCAGACCGAGAACAAATTGGATAACAGCCCCTTGGAGAACCATACCCCCCACGGACAGCCACAAGGCAGACCGCCCGCGGGAGCGTTGCGCATCGATGGCCCGAGACAGAGGATGATAATCCTCCGCCATCCCCGACGCACGCAACACCTGCTGACTACGTGCGAACTCCAGCAATCGGGAATCAGTATCCGTGCGCACACGCCTAACTTTTTCCTCGCCTTTGGACTCCCAACGGGTGGCAAGGCGAGATGATAGAAGAATCAACGGGGCGGACATCATGAGCGCTAAGCCAATGCGCCAATCAAAAATGAAAGCACCGACCGCTAGGGTCAATGGGGAAATGACACTCACTATGAGGGGCACCAACACATCCATTGCCGCGGTGGCAACGAAGAGGGTTCCGCGAACTGCAATGTGAGAAGCCAGGCCCTGGGACTCAGGGCGAAACCAGCTCAGCGGTAAACGAATGAGCTTGTAACCCAAACTGCGATGCATCTTGCGGATGAACTCCATAGAGCTTTGGAATCCCAACTGGGTAGCCAGCACCAACAACACTCCATGAACGATCACGACGGCGATGAGGATGACCACGTCCTTCATCGCAGTATCCCAGTCTCCACTGACGATCGCGGTGAGCACAAGAACCAGCAGAAGCATGGATACTCCCTGGGACAAACCGGTGGCCACCGCCAAAGCAACAGTCCCACGGAGACTTGATGAGTGGTTGCCTTCCTCAGGCTTGGCTCCTGTTTTCTGAAGCTGTTGTTTCTGAGTGCGCTCGAGCGCCAATAGCGCAGAGATCATTACTGGGCCCCTTCCGTATCGCAATGTTCCATGTCCTGCCACATCTGCGCGTAGAGACCATTGTCGGCCAGTAGTTCATCGTGGGTACCGGTCTCTACGATGCGTCCGCGATCCATAACGACGATCTGATCAGCCTCGGAGATTGTGTTAAGACGGTGGGCGATGACGACGACCGTGCGCCCCCGAACCAACTGGTTAAGGCCTTCCTGGACCGCCGTCTCATTCTCGGGGTCGGTCGCGGAGGTAGCCTCATCGAGCACCAACACAGGAGTATTTGCAAGCAGCGACCGAGCGATTGCTATCCGCTGTTGTTCGCCACCCGACAGGCGCGCATCCTCCCCTATCACTGAGTTGTAGCCACGAGGCAACGCCCGAATCCGTTCGTCGATATTCGCTGCTTTGGCCACTCGCTCGATCTCTTTTATGGAAGCATCTGGCATGCCCATTCGGATGTTGTCGGCCACAGACATGTGTAACAGCTGTGTATCCTGAAACACCGTTCCGATGGTGGCTCGTAGCATCTCCGGGGCGATCATCCGAACGTCCGCTCCACCAACCGAAATACATCCTGTATCACAGTCCCGGTAGCGCGCGATCAGTGCCGCTAGGGTGGATTTTCCCGAGCCCGACGGCCCGACCAATGCAGTGATCGTCCCTTCCGGCACATGAAGTGTCACGTTCTGCAGCGCAGGGCTACCGGTACCGTAACTGAACGTCACGTCGGTGATATCAATCGCGCTGCCCTGCGGGCGATGCTCTTGCTCCGGTGTAGGAACCCTCAGTTCCACTGCGTCGAGTAATTCGACGACACGCGTAGCGGCGTCGGTTGCCTGCCTGCGTGCTTGGTTGCTCACTGCGACCGTCTGCAGAGCACCAGGGATCAGCATTGCAATGACAGTGACGACCAGCAGATTCGCCGGGGTAGTCCAACCCATGTGAACGAACCACAGCCCAAATGCAACCTCAAACGCGCCTACAACCGCAGCGGAGAGAAACACCACAGCGATGGACTGGGCCCTCATCTGTGGACCGACGAGCCGTTCAAAATCATTGAGAAACTCTTCTGAACGATGGGCGAAACGTCCAAATCCTTGGGAAGAACGGCCAAAAACCTTTAACACCGCCACGCCATTGACATATTCCACAATCGCGTCGGAAACCTTAGCCAAACCTTCATGGATTTGCTCCATCACCGTGCGGTTATCGGTCCGTGAGAGAAGACTAAACGTGGCTACGTAGAGGATCAGTGGTATGACAGCGACTAGCCCTAGGCGCCAGTCCAGATAGAAACACACAATGAGGCCGGAAACTGGAGTAAGGATTCCCGCTACAAGCTCGACCACGGTATGCGCGACGAGTTGATGCAATGAATCAACATCGTTTTGTATCAGCTGGCGTATGCGACCAGAGGAGCGTTCATCAAACCAGCCAAGGGGCATCCGGGACAGTTTGGCTGCCAACTTTCGCCGCAAATCTGCTTGGAGGCGCAGATCTACAAAGTGTGTTACCAACAAAGCTAGGGCCCCAAATAAGGCTGACAAACTAAGGGCTGAGAGGAACCAAACCGTCGGGACGGCTATGGCTGGGTCTAGCGCGCGCAATAGATCCGTACCACGCTCGCTCCTCAGACCCGTCTCGTCTCGTTCAAGCAACCGGGTTACCATCTGAGCCAAGGCTACAAATGTCAATGCGCTGCAAATGGAGGCCGCGACCTGCAACCCGACGCCGAGACCGAGTGAGCGGCCTACCGGTTGTAATAGCCTTAGAATCGGCTGCTTTCTTGGAGTTTGGGCTACTGGCTGGGAGTCTTCACCGTGGCGCTGACGCATGGCACACTCCTCCCTAAAGTCTTTTTCTTGACTCATATCTTTCCTTTTACTGTGGTGACGGGTGACTCCCGGGAGACATAGAGATTGGCCAGGTAGGCCAGCTCATTCCGAGTGATGTGGTGCATATGGTCACCGGGTACGGTGAACGGACCATCGATCTCGTAGACCCAACGCGCCCAACCATTGATATGAAAAAGGTCCTCCTTACTGGACTTTTGCATTCATTGAATTATTCAAAGAGTTTCGATAGGTCACCATCGAATATGCCTTTATCTGCATTACTTTTTCAGCAAACTTGTTAGGCTAGACTACGCTAACCAAAGCAAGGCTACCCTAACCAAGAGTAATCGCGGATTACCCCCCATTCCAGTGCACCCTCCCCAGATCAAGGAGTTAAAGTAATGTCCACCCGGTGGCTGAATTTCACGATCGCACTCTCTGCCGCGCTCATGACACTCGACATGACAGTCGTCACCATCGCCCTACCCGAAATCAACGCAAGCTTTTCCAGTGGGCTCTCCAACGCCCAGTGGGTCGTCAATAGTTATGTCCTCGTCTTTGCGGCTCTACTCCTAGGAGTCGGAGCCCTCTCCGACCACATTCCTCGCCGCCCCTTATTTCTCATTGGCCATGTTGTCTTCGGGCTGGCCTCCCTACTATGCGCTGTTGCCACCAACGTCGACATGTTGATCTTTGGACGCATTATCCAAGCACTCGGTGCCACGTTTGTGTTCGCCACTTGTATGCCCCTCATTGCCGATCACTTTGAGGGCGATGACATTGGACGTTCACGAGCAGTTGGGATCTACATGGCCGCTGGTGCCGCCGCTGCGGCCCTCGGCCCCCTCGTAGGGGGGATCATCATAAGTAACGGTGGATGGCGCTGGATGTTTGCTATCAACCCACCGCTATGCCTGTTGGCTATCGCAGTCATGTTTTTCTTGGTTCGCTCCCCCCAGAAGACAAAACGGACCAACGGACGCATCGACTGGATCAGCACCGCAATCATCGCGGTAGCCCTATTTGCCATGAACTACGCCCTCATTAGCGGCCCGGAAGATGGCTGGACTTCGCCCCTCGTCCTCGGAGCCATCATCGCCACCGCAATCTTGTTGGGAGTTTTCATCGTTCTCCAAATCAGGCATGGTAACGAGGCATTGCTAGACCTCAGCTTATTCAAGAGCAGTACCTTCACAGCAGCAATCACACTGTCCTTCACTGCCCGCCTCGCCTCCTACGGAATGATGCCTTACCTCGTCTTCTGGCTGGCGGGGTACCAGGAGCTCTCTCCTATTTCAGTAGGACTCGTCCTTCTAGCCATGGCACTCCCGATTGTGGTGGCCGCGGGTCCGTCCTCAGCTTTGCAGAAGACAGGAAAAGTCAATGTAGTTACTGGAGTCGCAATGCTCCTTGTAACCATCGGTCTGATCTGGTTGGGTCTAGCCACATCTCCAGAAGCTTCGTGGGCGCCGGTTATTGGCCCACTCATCGTAGTTGGTGTGGGCACTGGCTTAGCAATGCCTCACATGATGAACATAGCGCTGTCCGTTGTTCCTGCTAGTCGATCGGGTTCGGCCACGGGTGTGGTTAACACCGCCTTCCCGCTCGGAACAGCAACAGGCGTAGCTTTCTTCGGCTCAATCTTGAGCTCTCACATCGATGCACTGAATCAGGTTCCAGAAAGTATCCGCACCGCAGGAGCAACCGGACAATTGAATGCACTTCGTGGCCAGGAGTCAGGAGAGATGATTTCCCTAGTAGCGGAAGCTTTTGCAGACGGTCTGAGCACCATCATGTTCACCGCCGCTCTCTGCTGCGCCCTGTGCGCTGCATTCTGTTGGTGGGCAATTCGCCTTCCGAAAGCAGCAGTTGAATCACAACACAGCTAACAACCTCAACTTCTCCATTTCACCGATATCTCTCACTGCTATACGTAATCTGTGACTTCAAAAAGCTCTTGCTCTCTCTTTTTCGAGATATCAATTCGCGGTATAGAAAATCTCGCGTCTCACAGTGTGACGAGTGACCTTTGCGCCTTGCACTCTTCAGCACTTCACACTTGTAGCACCCGATCCGCCAACTGACCGCTCAAGAAATCCGGCAGGAGCACTGCAGTAATGGTGTCCTAGATACGGCAACTTGAGCTCATGGAGCTCATTCTCGGTTGTGCCATAGATATGTAGCACCGCCACGCCACCGGAGAGCTTCCCTAGGCACCCTTCCAGCTTTTCGATGTCCCACGTGGAATCCGTGCGAGAGATCTCGGTGCGAATTTATATCTGACGCGCCTCGACAGTCCCGTCGCTTCCGCTCCCGTTGGCAGTCGTCAGGTCAGCCATGAAACCTTGCGACGATCACCTAATAGGGAGACTTCACAGCGACAGCTTTCAGAGACTCACAAATGGTGCTCAGCACCATCATCTGCAGTGGCTCGCCCTCCACATTTTCAGCGGCGATGAGCACTACTTACCGGCTTGAACGATCTGCTCCAGTCGTGGCTAGAGATCCGGCAAGAAGCTGACAGTAATCATGTACTGGCAACACCAGGGTATCCCCAAGCACAGCATAGCCAATCGCAAACTCAGGTATGACCTTCGTCAAAAAATTAAACCTGTGGCTCTAAACCATTTGAAATAGAGAGGTCTCCAGCAGGTGAACCCTAGGGACAAGTAGCGAAAAGTCTGTCCGGATCCGACCAATACTGCAAATTAGAAAGCATCAAAAGCCGATAATCTGCGGAACAGCTAAAGCCGGCACACCACGATGACAATGTAAGGGTCAGCAATGTAGTAGCTCAGGATCCCGCATCGACAAACAACGCCCACGCAACCTCCACAACTACGTCACCACTATCACGTCACCTTTCACCGTGCCCCAGGCCCCAACAGTCGTGCGACCAGCAAACAATGGCGCCCAACTGGCCTCATTTATGGAGCCCCACCATGTGGTCGTAGCTATGGCGATCGACGTTTTCTTCAAGGCTGAAATCCACTAGTCAACTAAGGTCGCTCCATGATCGAGGTCGCACTTGGAGCCTGTTTGCTCACTTTTACGGCGCTGGCTTTCAATCACTAGGCCGTCCATGTGCGGATCAAGCGAAAAACACAGAAGTAAGGCAGCGCTTAAAAGGGGCGTATACAGCGAATTGAGGTGACATGCACAGAAACCTGCACGTCACTCTGACGTCTTAATAGATTTGAATTCCACCGAATCCCGTTGGTAGTTAACATGCGCAACGTTCTACCCGTATTCAGGAGTGATTCCACACCAATAGGTAGCGAAACAATGGGAGCCGCCGGAAGGAACATCCCGGCAAGCATGCGCGTGCCTGTGTTCGAACTTGCTGATAAGTCAAGGGAAACTCGAACTTTTTGGGCGCCGAATCTTCTACGTAATCACGGAGCTTTGTATAGAACCGGTGCTGAGCTGCTCCGATAACATCGTAGACAAAGTCGACTGTGGTCGTACTCTTGGCTAAACCGAGGATCACCAACGTGCCACCCGGGGAAACTAGACTGCGCAGCCGAGCCAACGCCGCTTCAAACTCCGGAAAGTGATGAACCGTTGCTACTGCAGTAACAAAATTAAACTGCCGTTCTCCGAAGTCATGGGTCAACACATCCCCTTGCACCCATTTGACTCCACACTCACGCCGACGCGCAGTGACTAAAACATCATCATTGGCATCAATCCCTGTCACGGTCAAGCCACGGGCACTCAATACTTGTGCCAAAAGACCCTCACCGCATCCCACGTCGAGTGCGCTATTCATTGTCGGCTGACACTGCTCAAGAATCAGATTATGATAGTGCCGATTATGGTTCCAACCGTGCTGAATGGGTTTCTCCATTCCTGATTCACGCAACCTGGTGCAGCTTGATCAACTCAAGCTGATCAGCAATCGCTTCACTCTCTACATCGAGGTCATAGTGCGACTGCAGGTTGATCCAGAACTGCGCCGTCATGCCGAAGAATCGACCGAGATGCAAGGCAGTATCGGCAGTGATGCGGCGCTTGCCATGCACAATCCCGTTGATGCGTCGAGGCGGAACGCCGTTAGACACCGCGAGTTTATGCTGCGTAATGCCCCTTGGTTCCAGGAATTCCTCCATAAGGATTTCCCCGGGATGGATTGGAGGGTAAAACTTGTCATCCATGTCGCTTCCTAGTGATAGTCGACAATCTCCACGTCACGTGGCCCAGCAGTGGTCCAGACGAAGCAAATGCGCCATTGGCTGCTCATTCTGACACTGTGCTGCCCCCGCTCGGTCGCCACTGCGTTTTTCCAGTTGGTTACCAGGCGGCACCTTTAGTTCGACCAACTCAGTTGCAGCATTCAGCACCTGAAGTTTGTTCAAAGCCCGCCGGTGCAGTCGAGGATCAAAACGTTTCGGACGCTGCCTTCGAAATAAGCGCTCAATGTCCTTGTCTCCAAAGGAGACGATCACGACGCCATCTTCCCATTACATAACGCCTCGCGTCAATAACGCTAGACGTTGAATTTGAATTCTGCGGAGTGTCGTTGCAAGGTTGCTTACTCGCTCGTAAAAAACAAGCGTAAGCAGCGAAACACTGGTACGGTGCGGACTATGCCTAACGCAGCTTTTGCTATCCGCCAGGTCACCTTCGACTGCCACCATCCTTCCAAGCTAGCCCAGTTTTGGTCGGCGGCAACTAACTGCGAGATCGTTGCAGATTATGGGGACTTCGTTTTGGTCGATTCCACCCCTGCGTTGGGCTTTCAGCGCGTTTCGGATCCCACGCCTGGCAAGAATCGTATACATATCGACGGTGGCGGGGTTGACCGCGAAATCCTTGTGCAGCGTCTTAAGGGTTTGGGCGCTATCGAACTTAGCTCCCACGAGGCGCCGGGTCTGGTTTGGACCGTAATGCAGGATCCGGAAGGCAACGAGTTTTGCGTGGGCAGCCCCGAAGCCTAGCTAAACGTTAAATTTGAATTCGACGGCATCTCGTTGCAAAGTTACTCCCTCTCGTTAACACCATCAAACGGAGTGTTATCCAATGAAAGCGTTCGGCTTCTTAAGCTTCGGGCATTACGCCTTCGGCAGCTAGCGCGGGCCATCTGCGGAAAAGATCGCCAAGACTCATCTGGAGATCACCCAGGCTGCGGACGTAATCGGCGTGAACAACGCGGCCTTCCGAATCCACCACTTCGTGCCGCAGGTCCCCTCCCCCGATGCCGCTGCTGTGTGCTGTCGCGGCCACCACCAAACACATCGAGGTGGGCACCGGCGGCATCGACATGCGCTATGAAAACCCGCTCTACCTCGCCGAAGAGGCCGCATCGCTGTACCACATTTCCGGTGGCCGCGTGGCGCTGGGCGTCTCACGCGGAGCCCCAGAGGTGGCTGACCGCGGCTGGGAGGCCTTCGGCTACAAGGGCGAAGCGCCCAACGGCGCGGACATGGCACGAGCCCACCTCGAGGCGTTCATGGCTGCAGTGGACGGCAACGGATTCGCCACCGCCGCACCGCTGGACCGGCAGTACCCCAACATGTTCCAGCCCGGCTCCGCCCTGCCGGTCTTCCCCATGGTGTCCGAGCTGTGTAAGCACATTTTCTACGGCTCCGGCACCCACGCTTCTGCCGAGCAAACCGCCAAGGACGGGCTCAACCTGATGTCCTCCACCCTGGTCTCCGAGACCACCGCCGAGACCCTGGGCGAAATCCAGGCGGATCAGATCAGCCGCTACCGCGCCGCGTGGAAGAAGCCGAATCACGAAGGCCCAGTTACCGGCTATCCCATCGACTAATTCCTGCAGGTCGCAAGCTCTTCGCTTCAATGTCAGTTCAGTGCGTGTTGAATAGTTCAGTAATTACTGTATAGTTCAGCATATGCTGACTATTGCTTCACGCCTCGACGTCATGAACCGGCTCGGCCGGGCCATGGCGGATCCGACGCGCTCCAGAATCCTGATCACCCTACTCGACGGCCCGAGCTACCCGGCCGTGCTTTCGCGCGACCTAGACCTGACCCGCTCGAACGTCTCGAACCACCTGACCTGCTTGCGTGACTGCGGCATCGTCGTCGCCGAGCCGGAGGGCCGCAAGACACGCTACGAAATCGCCGATCCGCACCTCGCGACAGCGCTCAACGCGCTAGTGAACGCGACGTTGGCTGTCGACGAAAACGCCCCGTGCATCGACCCTGAGTGCTCGGTGCCCGGCTGTGACGGAAAAGGAGCGGACGCATGAGTTCAGCATGTGGATGCGAACACGAACCAGCTACGGAGATCGAAGATCTCGATCGGCCCTGGTGGAAGGACCCCGAGTTGCTACTGCCGATCTTCTCCGGCGTAGCCCTCTGCATAGGACTGGCACTGGGCTGGTCCGGGCTAGAGACACCCGCGACAGTACTGTTCTGGGTCGGCCTGCTGCTAGGGGCGTATACGTTCGCGCCCGACGCGATCCGAAACC
>VNIU01000649.1_pt1 | contig 10620 bp, 10 predicted proteins | sample 7248601 | NCBI WGS metagenome assembly VNIU01 (sample SAMN12251564, study PRJNA551026) | human skin metagenome | isolation source: skin samples from healthy patients and patients infected with Netherton Syndrome | host: Homo sapiens | place: France:Paris
GTGAGATCACGCTCACCGATACCCGGGTCACACTCACACCAAACCCGGATCATTAGCCAACCACCAGCCGATCCGCGCCCAGCCAGGCTCGTCGTCAGCTCGTCGAAGCGATTGACCACACCGCCAGGCAGTGAGCTTGTTCGCCGCACTGAATGTTTACGACGGAACGGTGATCCCCTCGATCCACCGACACCACCGAGCAGAAGAGCCTAAGAAATTCCTCCAGAAGATCGACAAGACCACCTCCAAGCATGTGGACGTGCACGTAGCATGCGATAATTACGCCACCCACAAACACTCTTCAGTAAAGACGCAACTAGCCAAGCATCCTGATCCCATATGCACTTCACTCCGACATACTCATCGTAGATAAACCAGATCGAGCGACTCATCGCCGACATCACCCGCGGTCTCCTCCAACGCCCCGATCACCGCACCGTCCAATCCCTAGAAAGAGATTTCTGCAAACTGGGCCAAAGCATGAAACGAAAACTCCAAGCCCTTTATCTGAGCTAAGACCGTCGAAGACATCCTCGAATCCATCGCCAGATATCTGAAACGTATTCAAGTATCAGGGCACTAGGGACTCGTCGTGGCCACCCTGCGCGACATCCTCAAGCTCAACACCACCCCCGCCGCTAACGAAGTACAGTGCGGGTGGGGAGCCAACCATTCCCTCAGGGCCGCCCAAGAAGCCGCCCACACAATGCTGAACCACCGCGACCACTGGAAACAGGTAATGGCCTGAAAACCGTGGCCTTCTACCCTCACGAGGGCGTACGCTATGGCTCCCACAGCGATGGAAAGGCCCCCACGGTGATTGACCTGACAGACCTCCTGCCTCCAGCCGCCATTCGTCTGGACGCACACGTCAAAGATTGGCGAGAAGCTCTCCAGGCCGTCGGGCATCTGCTGGTGGCCACCGACACCGCTACCCCCAGATACACGCAGGCCATGATCGATAATCTCGAGAAAAATGGTCCTTACATCGTCGTCGCCCCTGGATTTGCACTGGCCCATGCCAGACCGGACTCCTCAGTGCTGCGGACAGGCATGTCGTGGATACGTCTTGACGAACCGGTGGCATTCGGCCACGAGACGAACGATCCTGTAACTCTAGTAGCAGGACTCGCAGCCACAGACGCCTCTGCCCACCAAAATGTTCTGGCCGCGTTGGCGAGCGCACTGGCCGATCCAAACAGACGCAACGCCCTCGACACTGCGACGACTCCCCAGGAGGTCGTGTCGATCCTCTCCAACGAGGCCGGACACCGTTCAGCTGAGGCATCGACATCCCAGAATCTCTTGCTCACGGTCTGCGGCAACGGACTAGGCACCAGTCTGTTTCTCAAAAACACCACTGAGCAAGTCCTTGATGCTTGGGCGTGGACCCCTTACCTGTCAGTTGAGGCAACCGACACCATCTCTGCAAGAGGGCGCTGCAGCGAAGCAGACGCCATTTTGACGTCGGGAGCCATTGCTCAAACTCTCGGTGAGCTATCCATTCCCGTCGAAGTCATCGACGATTTCACATCAGTGTCGCAGGTCGATGCTGCGTTACGCCGCATTTACGACGTCTAATCGCTGACCATCAGTCGCCACGCCTACATCATCCCCGGAGACTAACCTCATGAACATCGCCCTGGCCATCGTCCAATTCCTCGTAAACGAGATCCTCAGCGTGCCCGCCTTCCTCATCGGCATCATTACGGCCGTCGGACTGGCAGCTATGCGCAAATCCGTCGGCCAGATCGCCGGTGCTGCTATTAAAGCCACCCTCGGTTTCCTCCTCATTGAGGCCGGAGCAGGGCTGGTTGTCAACTCTCTCGGGCCGCTGGGAAAGATGATCGAGGGAGCGCTGGGGGCTCAGGGCGTCGTACCCACCAATGAGGCGATCGCTGGCATCGCCCAACAACAATTTGGATCCCAGGTCGCATGGATCATGCTCGCGGGGTTTCTCATCTCGTTGGTACTGGCCCGCATCACCCCACTTCACTACGTGTTCCTCACCGGGCATCACATGCTGTTCATGGCGACCCTCATCACCATCGTCATGGCATCGACATCGATGCCCACTTCCATCGTCATCGGGCTTGGCTCATTGCTGCTGGGGGTGCTTATGGTGAGCCTTCCTGCCTTGGCTCACCCCTTCACACGAAAGATCACCGGCGGGGAGGACATCGCCATCGGGCACTTTGGCACCTCGGCCTATATCGCCGCTGCCGCCACCGGCCGCTTGGTCGATCCGCACGGGAAAAGCCAGTCAACCGAGAACATAAAAGTTCCCGAGGGTCTGCGGTTCCTCCGAGACTCCATGGTGGCCACGGCACTGTCAATGGTTCTTATGTACGTCGTCGTTGCCATCATTTTCCTGGCTCGCCGTGGCGAGAAGGCCGCATTCCAGACGTTCTCAAAGCCAGCAACCGGCACTGGAAACTACATCATGGCGTCGGTTACTCAAGGGCTCGAGTTCGGCATCGCGGTGGCCGTCATTCTCTTTGGCGTCCGCACCATCCTCGGTGAGCTCATCCCTGCCTTCCAGGGAATCGCCAGCAAGGTGGTCCCCGGCGCCATCCCAGCACTCGACTGTCCCATCGTCTTTCCCTACGCTCAGAATGCTGTCCTCATCGGATTTATCTCGTCGTTCATCGGAGGGCTGGTCGGGCTAACAATCCTCGCGACCGTGCTCGGGCCGGCATGGGGGCTCGCTCTGATCCTGCCCGGGCTTGTACCCCACTTCTTTACCGGTGGGGCTGCCGGGGTCTACGGAAATGCAACTGGCGGACGACGCGGCGCGGTCGCGGGAGCGTTCGTCAATGGTCTACTCGTGACCTTCCTGCCAGCTTTCCTCCTCAAAGTTCTTGGGCCATTCAGTTCAGCCAATACAACCTTTGGCGATGCCGATTTCGGGTGGTTCGGGATACTCATCGGATACGGGGCCCGAACCGGCACCGTCTCAGGATCCATCATTCTCGCCCTCATCGGTGCCACCATCCTTGGTAGCGCCATCCTGATACAGCGCCGCGCTGGCGGTTGGGACCCGGCTCCGGCACGAGGATCGTCGTCCGACGGTGTGACGGCCGTTGTCACCGCAGAGGAGGTGAGCGATGACCCAGACGAGGCCACGCGAACGGCAACGGCATCCACGATTAGCCACCGCCGCATCGCCCCTCCTGTGGGGGCACCAACACCTCCGTCCCGGGATGAGTTGGGGTTGTAATAGCCTCCGCGGTCGGTGTCGCAGGAAACGTCAGAAATCATTCAAGCGATAAGGCCATCCTCCGCGGGTCACCGGTGAACCCATGTGGAACCCTATAGATGAGCCACTTGCGTGGTAGCGTCTCGGCCAATAACCAGCGGCAACCAAAACCCTTGTCTAAGGATGGTACCGTGATCAAAACAGACATTTTGAGGCACCATGAGTCGTCAATCGCAGCATCCACCATAGGTTCACCGTATATCCACGATTAACTGACGTCGAATGATGTCCTATTAAGAGCCAATCGTTGACACAACCTACAACAAAATGGTTGCACGCACTTCGTCTGTTTGGTGACAAGGGAGACACCAGCAATGCTCATCACAAAGCGACCCCTAATGCTCGCTGCGACCCTCGTGCCGCTCATCGCCACCGCCATGCCAGCCCCGTCTGCCGTGGCGACATCAATATCCATTGCCGACCCAAGGCGGGTCAGTATCCAGTAATTCTTATCCCGAACACGGCAATATCACTGACGACCCGAACGTCACCCACATGGTCGATAACGAACTCAACCCGACTCACGCACACACCATCCGGTGCACGCCGATGCCATTCATCGAATGACCAAAACGATCAACGCTAGAACGTAGCTACTCACCAAGGACACGGTTCGTATGAAATCACACAAACTACTCACGTTTGCGGTGGCTGCAATCATGGCTACCTCCGGCCTCAGCACCATGATTCCTACTCAGTCCGCTCTCGCGTCTGGACCATCGCAGGGGGCACAGAGCCAACACGTTGGCCCCATGACGTGTGTGCCCTTCTTCGGGCGCCCCGGTAGCTCGGGACAACTCCCCCTCGGAGTCATCCCACCAAACTGGGGAACTGACGGTTGGCAACGAATGGATTCCACCAGCCGCTCCGATCTGCCCAGCAAGATTGTGATGCGTGACAACACCGAGGGTTTCAACCAGCGCATGGATTTCGCCCTGCGTGACGGCAAAGTGTACGGACGTTTCCAATCCGAGAATCAGTGGCGTCACATCGACACGCCATCCTGCCTCGACGGACATATCTCAGCCATCTCCGTCAATGACGCCATGCTGGCCGCTGTCGATTCCAACGGTTGGGTGTATAGCCTTAATAATTTGCTCTCCTCTCCTAAGGACTGGGGCTGGTTCCGAGCATGGGGCAGCCCATTCTGGTTTGGCCGTGGGCTCAAGCTCGACAACCACGACCAAGGTTGGTGGGCCCTGTCCCTCATCGACAACCAGACCGACCGCACCTATCGCGGTGTCGACGGTCATGATCACCCAATCTCGTTGGCGATGTGCACCGAAATCATGATGGTCTCCAAAGACGGAGCTCACATTTACCAGCACGATCCCTGGCTGCCGAACGACTACTCCTTCGAGGCTTCAACCCCGTACAACTCGAGGTTCCGTGTGCATTCCATGTCCGCGTCGGGGTCAGTGGCGCTGATCACGAATGATCACGGCGACATGTTCACGAGGCTCTGGGACTACGACATCGCCGGGACCGATCCCGCCCAGTTCCGCTACACCTGGCAGGACCAGAGTAATCTTCCCAGTCCTTCCACGTGGCTGCAGGGCAAGGTCGATCCTCGCTACGCTGCCATCAAACTTCCACCGGCCGGGTGGAAGCATCAGCCGAAGATCCCCGGCGAGATCACCGACAGGCTTACCGTGGTGTCAACCGCTCCCGGATCCCAGAACCGGGAACTTCGTGTCGAGGGACGTCGTGAGGGCCATACCGGTTACTGGTCCAAGATGATTGACGCGAAAGCCTGGAAGTTCGTTCCCACCGGTCAGAATCTCAAGGGCAAGCCCCTTGACAACCCACAGCGCGATACGTCGAAAGTGGATCTCGGATCTGCCAGCGGGCTCAACTACTCGGGAAATCTGCAGGGCAAGGCGAACATCAACATCAAAGACTTCGCCTACCAATCGACGACCCGAACGATCGAGCTCACGGTGGGTGAGAAAAAATATCCGGTAAAGCTCCACTCGATTGACGGCCGCCTCAAGACGACCTTGTCAATGCTGAGCCACCGGGAACGTGGGCTCACGAGCACCCCACGGTACTACGACGCAGCCATCGAGGTTCCTGACTCCTATCTCAAAGACCCGGATTTTTCGCCTTTCATGAAGGGATACCTCAAAGGAGAGAAAGTCCATGAGCTTTACCTGGAGGTGACGAAGGATTCATTCAAGGTGATCAACGACAGACACCCCGAAATCGCGCTACGTAACGGACGAAACGTTTCCACCCTTGACCGGGCGAAGTAACACACCGAGACTCATCATGGCGGCGCTGATGCTCGGGCGTCGGCACCGCCATGATGACCTAACGTCATCACGACTCTAGCTAAGGAGTATGGAGCCTCTGACAGGAATCGAACCCGCGACCATCGCTTTACAAGAGCGGCGCTCTACCAACTGAGCTACAGAGGCATGTCACCTCGCGGCGACGTGGAACATTGTGGCACATATCGCCGATGCGGCGTCAATCACCTCAATGCCGAGGCGAGGTAGCGACGCGCACCCACCATGGACGGCCCGTACCACGCGAGCTTCTGGCCATCGACAAGACGCACGTCGAGGCCAGGAAAGGCGGATACATCGTCAGGACCGAAGTGGTATGGCTCGTCAGGAAGAATAACGCGATCCGGATGGGCCGCAGCGATGTCAGTCAGCTCGACGTGGGGATACCGGGACTCCCCCGGCAGGTCGACCAACTCTATCCCGACCCGCCTGAGCACATCAGAGATGTAGGTGTCCTTCCCCACACAGATCCAGGGATCCCGCCAGACCGCCGTCACAGCCGAAAGTACCTCACCGCGGCACGGTTCGCGCCATTCCCGACCGGCTTCCTCCAGCCACTGTGGGCACCTGACGCCAAAGCCTTCCTCGAACAACCTCGTCAAGCTGGAGATGGCCTCCTCAACGGTGTCGATGCGCGTCACCCACACTGCCACCCCAGCCTCGCGTAACAAGGTGACGTCGTGCTCGCGGTTCTCCTCCTGGTTGGCCACCACGAGGTCCGGTCGAAGGTCGATGATCGCCTTGCGATCCGGGTTCTTGGTGCCCCTCACCCTAACCACTTCGTGCCCGACGATTTCTTCGAGATGGGTCGGACGGATGCAGTAATCGGTACAACCCACCAAGACATGTGGACAAGTCATCGCGATAGCTTCGGTAATCGACGGCACTAAGCTCACCACCCGCTGGACAGGTCTCGCTACCGAAGCCTTCACACCAAGATCATCGATCATGACACCACCGCCACGGTCAACGCCGTCAGGACCCAAAACGTCATCTGCGTCACCTCATTAATGCTTCCAAATGTGTCACCCGTCATCCCGGATAGGCGTCGCACTAGGTGATGAATCCATCCTCGCGCGATAAGCAAGGTCAGCGCGGCACAGCTGACCGTTACCAAGCACCACATCCAGCCTCCAGCCACCAATCCGGCTAAGGCACACACGCATCCCAACACCGTGAGGTTGATCGCCGCAGACCTCGGCGTCGTCACTCCCGCAACTAAAGACCCGAACCCGCCCGGACGGGCACACGGCACTTCGGTCATCGTCGCGAGAAGGATCGCCGCACGAGCCAGCGCAGGGCCAAGTCCCACCAGAATCGCCACGCGCCACCATGCCCCCGAGCCAGCTGTCCCAGCCAGACTCACCACAGCGGCCGCGTCAACAAGTAGCACCAGCACGATACTCATGACACCCATCGGCCCGATATCGGACTTCTTCATGATCATGAGAGCCTTCTCCGGCGCCGCCCGGGATCCCAAACCATCTGCGGTGTCAGCGACCCCGTCGAGATGGAAGCCGCCCGTCGCGCCGGCAAGCCAGCCCAGCGCTAGCACTCCGGCAAGCCACGGCCCGGCCCCCAGTCCCAGGACCAGGGCGACGATCCCTCCCGCCACCACGCCCAGACACAGACCCAGCCACGGGAAGGCGGTAATGGCACGACGGGCTAGTGGACGGTCAATGTCGTTCAGATATGGCCCGGGCAAGATCGTAAAGAGAGACAAAGCCTCAGCAACTCCACGCAGTGGCCCGAGTCTCCCAAGATCCGGATGCTGCTCGTCCGTCATGCCCACCTCTTGGGGATTCCGGCCACACACATCCACACCTCGTCGCATGCTTCCCCGACGGCGGCGTTGAGTCGCCCCAACTCGTCGCGGAAGAGCCGTCCAGCCGGGGTGTCGGGCACGACCCCCATCCCCACCTCGTTAGAGACAAAAATGACGTCACGTCGGGTACCACGGATGGCGCTGGCCAAGTCATTAACGTGGCGTCTTAGATCGTTCTGCCAGGCTTCGTCACCAGGAGCGGCAGCCCAGGCGCCAACCTCGTCAAGAATCCGAGTGATCCACACCCCAAGGCAATCCACCAGCACCGGGGAGTCGTCGTCGGCCAGCAGCACTGAAGCGATGTCGGTGGTCTCGACAGTCTGCCACGTGGCCGGGCGCCGAGCTTGGTGCAGGCGGATTCGCTCCTCCCACTCCGCGTCGCCAGGGTTGCGCTGGGAGGTCGCAACATAGGTGACACGGGAATCGCGAGGCAGCCTCGACTCGGCAAAGGTCGATTTTCCCGAGCGGGCACCCCCAATGACAAGCATCCGACAAGGAGGAACACTCGTCTGGACGGTATCGGGAATCTCGGTTTCCCCGCTCACTTTGATGTCGATGACCTCAGCGTCCTCAAAGGTGGCCATCTCGTTAAGGATGTGAGCGCTTGCCTGCACGATCGGTAGAGTCAGGATAGCCCCGGACCCCTCTCCTAGCCTCATACCAAGGTCCAACAGAGCGGGCAGGCCCAGGGCAGAGGTCGACGCCGTGATTCCTGGCTCGGCACCGGCGTGACTCGTGATGATGAAATCTCGCGCTTCGGGACAGATCGCGGTGGCCGTCAGGGCGGCAGAACAAGCGATAACACCGTCAATGAGCACGGGGATCCGTGACGACGCTGCAGCCAGAATAAAACCGGCCATGGCGGCGTGCTCAAAACCTCCCACCTTCGCCAAGGCCTCAACCGGATGTTTGGCCTCGGGTCGATTAACCTGCAAGGCGCGAGCGACGACTCCGATCTTGTGCTGGTGACGACGATCATCCGACCCGGCTCCCCTGCCAGTCACCTCAGCAGGCGGCAACCCGGTGAAGACGCTAATGAGGGCCGATGCCGGGGTGGTGTTGGCGATACCCATCTCTCCGGTGACGAGGATGTCAGCCCCCTCCCCGACGGCTTCCAGCCCGGTCTCAATGCCGACCTCAAGGGCCTCGACAGCCTCGTCGAGGCTCATCGCCGGCCCCTGAGAAATGTCATCAGTGCCGCGGCGCACACACCGCTGGCGGATCGGGGCGTCTACCTCGTGACGAGCACCGACGTCAGTGATCCACAACTGCGCACCCATCTGGCGCGACAACACGCTGATCGCCGCCCCACCAGCCGCCATATTGATCATCTGCTGGGTGGTGATCTCCTGAGGATCAGGGGAAACACCTTGCGCCCATACCCCGTGATCACCGGCAAACAACCCGACAACCGGATGACTCGGCACCGTCACTGGCACCTGCCCGTACATTCCGGCCAAACGAATCGACAGATCCTCCAACAGCCCCAGCGACCCCTCGGGCTTGGTGAGTAGCTGCTGACGGGCTCGAGCCGCCTCCAAAGCTTTCGCATCAGCTCCTCGGATGCCTCGCACCGTGCGTGCAAGCAAGCTTTCGGCGGATAGGGATTCGGGCAGGCGGGCCATCATGCTCCATCGTCGGGGACGCCGCCGCATCCCCCGGGCCTGTGTCCTCGCAGGCCTGGGCGCCGCGCGCGTGCGCCGCAGTGGTCCCACCCCGGTCGGGGTGAGTGAGCGCGGTTCTGGTCTGACTTCGCCCAAGAGGCGTCACAGTGGCGGGACCGTCCCGGATTCACACCGGTGTTCCACCGCGATTGAGGCTCATTGTTCCACAGGCTGGTTTGATGGACTCATGGACGTCCTCATTCTCGGCGGTACGACGAAGGCCCGGCAGTTAGCCACCCGATTGATCGATGAGGGGGTAGACCTGTGCAGCTCGTTAGCGGGGCGCACGAAGTCCCCCCGGCCAGTTCCTGGCCCGACTCGGGTGGGTGGTTTCGGCGGCATCGACGGTCTCAAAGAATTCCTGACTGACAACGAAGTCAAGGTCATGGTGGATGCCTCCCACCCCTTCGCAGCAGCTATGCACGGCCACGCCGCTCAAGCATGCCGCGACCTCAACCTTCCGCTGGCACGGCTGGCACCACCAAGCTGGCGTACCCAACCTGAGGCAGCGACCTGGCACTGGGTTGACGACCACGACGGTGCTGCTCAAGTCTTAGCTGACTTACCCGACGTCATCCTGCTGACGGTGGGACGCCAACCCGTCAGCCACTACCTGAGACTCGGCCCACGTCGGGTGATCGTGCGCTGCGTCGATGCCCCCGAGGAGGAGCTTCCCGCAGGCTGGAAGGTACTGCGGGAGCGTGGTCCGTTCACCCTCGACCGCGAGCGAGAGATTTTCTCGCAGGGTGTGGCTACCCTCGTCTCCAAGGATTCCGGAGGCACCGGTCTCGACCCTAAACTCAGGTTGGCGGCCGAAACCGACGTCCAGGTCGTCATGGTCTCACGTGGTCCGGCGCCCGGCTGGGGGGATGAGCTCAGCACAGTTGACGACGCAGTGCAGTGGACAAGCGACCACATCGCCACCGTGATTGAGCAGTAATCCCTCACGGAGCACTATTTCAATGATCAGACGGGGCGTGGACCTGGGTCTCGTCGAGGTCAAGCCCGGCGACATCGCCGACGACGGTGATGGCCGGCGGGTTGATCTCGGCTTCCGCCATGTCTTCGGCTGCCTTCTCGAGAGTCGTCGTCAGAGAACGCTGGGTGGGCAGTGAGGCATCGGCAATAATGGCGACCGGTGTGTCGCCGGCCAACCCGCCGTCCATGAGGCGGGTAGCGATGTCGCCAATGTGGGCCACGCCCATGAGAATCACCAGGGTAGTGCCCGTCTTGGCGATCTGGGCCCAGTCCAATTCGGACCGGGTATCGCCAGGGGCGACGTGACCCGAAACGACGGTAAATCCCTGCACCATATGACGATGTGTCAGCGGAACCCCCATGAGCTCGGGACCGGCTACGCATGAAGTGACGCCGGGGATGATGCGCACCGGAACGCCAGCAGCAGCGCAGGCCTGCCACTCCTCGCCACCGCGACCAAAAACGAAGGAATCGCCGCCTTTGAGGCGCACCACCTTACGCCCAGCCTTGGCGTGCTCGATAAGCAGTTCGTTGGTGCGCTCCTGGGGGACGTAAGGCCCGCGCGGCACCTTACCGACCGGGATCCTCTCGGCCTGGGGATTC
>VNIU01000653.1_pt2 | contig 10600 bp, 8 predicted proteins | sample 7248601 | NCBI WGS metagenome assembly VNIU01 (sample SAMN12251564, study PRJNA551026) | human skin metagenome | isolation source: skin samples from healthy patients and patients infected with Netherton Syndrome | host: Homo sapiens | place: France:Paris
ACGGCCTTGTCGCACCAGTTCGGCTATTGCAGCGACTGAGGGGTGGCGTCGGTAACTGAAGCCGACGCCGGTGACGAGCTTCCAGCTCAGCCATCGCCCTGGCATTCTCCAAGCTGTCAGACAGTGGCTTCTCACACAGGACATGTTTGCCAGCCCGGACCAGGTCCTCGGCGACCTGACGATGCAGTGCGTTCGACACGACGACCGACACGACGTCTATATCGTCAGCGTCCACGATGTCATGCCAGTCAGTTACTGCTCTTTCGTAGCCATAACTGTCGCGGGCACTACGGGCGAAGGGCTCGTAAGAGTCACAGATGGCAGCGAGCCGTATAGGGGGTATCCCCTCGGATCCGAACACGGTCCCGACCTGGCGCCAGGCGTTGGCGTGCGTTCGACCAGCCATACCGGCTCCGATGACGGCCACCGACAAGGGATGCCGCTGCGACGTGGCTGGTTGTGATAATGCCGACATGTGCTCTCCTCGACGACGATGTCAGTAGGTTTCACAGCATGATTTAACGCGCGTTAAATCCTGGTTCCAGGATCTCATGGGCAGTTTGTCCTGTCAAGGAATATGCGGAGCTGCATCATTGCAGGCCCACCGGTCATCAGCGCTTCGAGGAGGATCTGACGACCAGGCGAGGCTCAACGGTGTGATCGAGACCTCGGACCGCACCTGCCACCATGTCGAGCGCGACGTCTACTAACGCGCCGGGTTGCTGGTTCACCGACGTCAGATCAAACTCCGGGCGCGAGGCCAGATGAGTGTCGTCGAAACCCACAACGGGAATCCACCGCCGAGACTCCAGCCCCACGGAGCGCAGTACCGACAGGGCATCGAGCGCGACGACATCATTGTGCGCCACGACACCGACATCGGTCTGCGCGTCGTCAATGAAGCGCGCCAGAATGGGAGCGACCGCCTCACCTCGTTCCACTATTGCGGGTACACACTCGATTCCAGCAGACTGACATGCTGCAATAAGGGCTGCGCGTCGCCGTAGCACCCACACCATCCCCGATCCGCATTCCTCAGCCAGAGAGACAACGCGACGCACTCCCTGTGAGCCCAGGTGCTCAACGATGAGTTGTGCCGCGGTGTCCTCGTCGACGTGGACACAGGGGACGACGCCAGATTGGTTCTCGGCTCCCAGCAGAACCAGGGGTGATGTGGGGCCGCTGAGTGCGGCAAGCGACTCGAGGTCCCCCACTGGCGAAACGACAATGACTCCAACAGCTCGGAACTCGCGAAACCGGCGCAGCACCGCCTCTTCATGGCGAGTGTCGTCCGAGGCGGTGCCCACGAGCGGTAACCACCCAACACGCTCCGCCGCGACGGAAAGATACGAGACGACCGTCTCGAAAAAGGGATTACGCAAGTTGGGAAGGATTATTCCCAATACCGGAGAGCTCCCTGTCGCCAAGCTGGCGGCTGACAGATCCCGGCTGTAACCAAGCCTATCGGCTGCGTCTTGGAGGCGCCGACGAGTGGCTGACGAGACTCCGGGGCGTCCCGCCAGGGCCAGGGATACCAGACCACGAGAGACCCCAGCCATGCGTGCAACATCGGTCTGAGTTGGGTTGCGCATCGACGTGCCCCTTCCCGTCGGCATGGTGACATCGGCACAAGGGTAACGAGGCGGCCAGGAACAGGTCCTGACCGCCTCGATCTACATACGCCGTGTCACTCCTCGCGCTGGAACGACATCGTCGCGGCGTAGGTCTTCTCCGTTGGCCAGCGCTCGGTGATTGCCTTAGCACGGGTGTAGAAGGTAACGCCTTCTGGACCGTGAATGTGGGTATCGCCCAGCAGCGACTCCTTCCAGCCACCGAACGAATAGAACGCGACCGGGGTCGGAATCGGCACGTTGACACCAACCATGCCCGCCTCCACATCAAGGGTGAAGCGACGGGCCACACCGCCATCGTTGGTAAATATGGCAGAACCGTTACCAAATGGCTGAGCGTTGACGATCTTCAGCGCCTCCTCGTAGGTGTCGGCATGCACGATGGCGAGTACCGGACCAAAAACCTCCTCGGTGTAGACCGGGGCATCCAGGGGCACGTCGTCAAGGACTGTCGGGCCGAGAAAGTGCCCGTTCTCGTAGCCCGGGACTGTAAGGCCGCGCCCGTCAAGGACGACCTTCGAACCACGCTTCTCCGCATCATCGATGAGGCCGACGATACGATCTTTGGCCTTGGCGGAGATGACGGGTCCCATCTCGACACCCTCGCCCATGCCCTCTCCGACCTTGATGGCCTCGGCATGCTTCTTAACTTTCTCGGCTACTTGCGGACCGCAGCCCCCGACGGCGACGACCACAGGAAGGGCCATGCAACGCTCACCAGCAGCTCCGAAAGCGGATGCGGAGATGTGCTGGGCAGCAAAGTCCAGATCGCTGTCGGGCATGACAATGGCGTGGTTGTTCGCACCGCCGAGGGCCTGGACGCGCTTGCCATGGCTTACGCCGGTGTCTTGGACAATGTGAGCCACTGGCGTCGAACCAACAAACGAAATAGCGTCGATACCCGGGTGAACCAGGATGTCCTGAACACTGCGGCGGTCCCCCGAAAGCACGTTAAAGACGCCGTCGGGAAGCCCGGCCTCTTTGTAGAGCTCCGCGGTGAGGAGCGAAGCGGACGGCGTAGGCGATGCTGGCTTAAGAATGAAGGCATTTCCAGTAGCAACGGCCAGCGGGTGCATCCACATCGGGACCATGGCTGGGAAGTTGAACGGGCAGATACCCGCGACGACACCGACCGGCTGACGGGTGGTGTGGATGTCGACTCCGGTGGACACGTCATGAGAGTATTCGCCTTTAAGGGCAACGTTGATCGCTGTCGCGAAGTCAAAGGTCTCCCGACCACGCTGGATTTCGCCAATCGCGTCGGAGTAGTTCTTGCCGTGCTCCTCGACAATGAGCCGCGCCATCTCGTCCTGGTGGTCTAGCACGAGCTGGCGCATCTTGAACATGATCGCCACTCGTTTTGACAGCGAGTAGTTTGCCCACTCTTTCTGCGCATCACGGGCCACCTCTACGGTGTGGTCCAAATCTTCCTTGGACGCCTGCAACAGCTCTGCAGTTACCTCACCGGTTGCGGGGTTCTCAACGGGAATCACTCCCAGCGGAGATCCCTCGTAGTACTCACCACCGACCCATTGTCTAATGGTCTTCATGCTCGAGAACTCCTTCGTTGTCGATGGACGTCGGGGGCGACCAGCTCCGTGGCCAACGCAGCTCATAATAGCCTATTTGACGTAATTTGTACTAACAAATAGAAATCCCGGTTCCAGACCGCAGACCCACCCCGTCTATCCAAGCGCTCGCAACGCCGCCAGAACATCTCGGTGCCCACCAACATGCCGCTGATGAAGTAACACCACCCCCGCAACCGTTGTGTAGATTCCCTGGCAATTGTGCTAACATGTTTGTCGTTGGGGCAGTTCCCAACCGTTCGAGGAATCTTGAGCGCGCACACGGCCGTGCCGAGCACGGCCGTACGGTCATGTCTCGGCACCCGAGAGGGAGTTGAGACATCACACATGTCCTTGAGCTACGTTGACTCTGGAATCATTCTGCGTACCCCTGCCGGTATGGGGTCGGTTATGCACAGTCAGGCAGTCACACTGCTTCGCTTCGTCCCGGCAGCACTGGTTCTGTTCGCCCTAGCTATTGCCGGCGTCATCAACCAAGCTCCGATCCTTACGATCGTCTCCGGTCTCATGACCGTCGCCCTGACGATCACGTTGAGCATGATGCACTTCTTCGACAACGCCTGAGCACTCAGCTCCGCATCACGACGATCACGCCCCACGGGAACAACAAGATAACCGGACTCACGAGGGGATCCAGCCAAAACTGGATCTCCTCGTACCGTCACTACGACACGTCGCCTAATCCCCAACCGGGAATCGGGGATGCGGTCAGAAAAACCTGCGCTGTGCGGCAACCTGTCCGGTGTACTCGGCATAGGCTTTCTGCGTCGACTTCAGGCGCGATTGCGACGTGACCGGTACATCCCACCATCCCGATGCAGGTGGGTTGGGCCCGTACAGGTCAGTCTCAATATGGATCATCGTGGCATGATCAGACGCCTCGGCCTTGCGGTAAGCCTCCCTGAACTCCTTGATGGTACGAACCTCGAGGACATCAATACCCCACGACCGCGCGTTAGCGGCAATGTCAAGGGGTAGCAGGGCGTCGTCCCCGACCACATGACCTTGACCGTCATCGTGCTGGCGGTACTTCGTCCCGAACCGCTGAGAACCGTGAGACTCCGACAGCGCCCCGATGGAGGCAAATCCGTAGTTCTGAAGCAATACGAGAATGACCTTCGCACCCTCCTGGACGATCGTTGCCAACTCCATCGGCAGCATTTGGTAGGTGCCATCACCGACAATCGCAACGACCTCGGAATCCGGCAACGCCATCTTCACGCCCAATGACGCCGGAATCTCGTAGCCCATGCACGAGAATGCATACTCCACGTGGTACTGCACGGGAGTGCTGGCACGCCACAGACACTGCAAGTCGCCAGGCATCGAACCGGCAGCATTAATGACCACGTCGTCGTCACCCATGAGCTCGTTGAGCGCTCCAAACACTTCGGTCTGAGCCGGGAGCGGACCGTGCCCCAGGTGGTAGCAACGATCGGTTACCTCTGCCCACGCTTTGGCCTTCGCACTAGCGAGGTCGCTCCATTCTTGAGGAACGCGGTAGCCGTCAAGCTCCTTCGACAGGGCCGTGAGAGCCTCACGCGCATCGGCCACCAACATCTGCGCACCCTGCTTGGCGGCATCAAAGGACCCCACATTGACGTTGACGAACGTCACATCCGGATTTTTAAAGGCCGTCTGCGAACCGGTGGTGAAATCGGAGTACCGCGTGCCGATGCCGATGATGAGGTCGGCCTGGGCCGCCAGCGCATTCGCTGAGTCGGAACCAGTCGCACCAACGCCACCAACGGCGCACGGATGATCCCAATTGATTGCACCTTTCCCCGCCTGGGTGTCGGCGACCGGGATGCCGGTAGCAGATGCGAAGTCCCGCAGCTCCTGGCTGGCCTCGGAATAGATCGTGCCTCCACCAGAAATGATGAGTGGACAGCGTGCGGCACGGATGGCTTGCGCTGCACGCACCACAGCGGCCCTATCGGGGAGGCGGCGATCGATGTACCACACCTTCTTGGCGAAGAAAGACACCGGCCAGTCGTACACCTCGGTCTGTACGTCTTCCGGTAGACAGATGACGGCAGCTCCCGTGTCCACAGGATCAGTAAGCACCCGCATCGCACGAGGCAGCGAAACCATGAGCTGTTCGGGACGATTCACTCGATCCCAGAACTTCGAGACCGGACGGAACGCGTCGTTGCACGATACATCGGGGTTGGTGGGGTCCTCCAGCTGCTGAAGGACAGGATCAGGTGCCCGATTGGCGAAGATGTCGGATGGGAAGAGCAACACCGGTACCCGATTGGTGGTGGCGAGAGCCGCACCGGTGACCATGTTGAGCGAACCCGGCCCAATGGACGCGGTGGCAGCTAACGCCTGCAACCGGTTCGTAGCGCGGGCGTAGGCGGAACAGGCGTGAACCATACCTTGCTCGTTCCGGCCCATCCAGTACTCAAGTCGGCCTTCCTCATCGTCGGGGGCCGCCTCATTCTGCAAAAGCGCCTGGCCCAAACCAGTAGCATTTCCATGGCCGAAGATCCCAAAGACTCCGCGTATGAAGCGGCGTTCAACCCCGTCCCGCTCGGTGTACTGATGAGTCAGATAGCGCACGATGGCCTGTCCGACGCTGAGCCTCACAGTCTGCTCAGTCATAATCACTCCTTTGAGTCGTCCACCGCTAGCGGCAGGCGCGGGTCGATATCTTGGTCCTGCCAAGTTTGACGAATCCACCCGTAATGCGGATCGTCGACTGATTTCCACTCAGCGGCGCCTGGCCCCGCCATCACATTGAGGTAGTACAAGTCGTAGCCGGGGGCGGCTGCACACGGCCCATGCCAGCCATGCGGCACCAGAGCTACGTCACCGTTCGAAATCATCTCTGCCACGTGGATGGGACGGTCCGGCGTGCCATAGGTCCCGTGGAATGCCATCCCTGGGCCGTGCTCGTCACCGCGAATCTCGAAATAGTAGATCTCCTCGAGTTCGTGCTCGACCTGCGACTCCTCGTCGTGCTTGTGAGGAGGGTAAGAGGACCAGTTGCCCCCCGGGGTGAGAACTTCGCAGGCCAGCAACCTGGAGGTATGCACTGGGTTAGCAACGGCGTAGTTCACCACCTGGCGCGAGCAATTACCCGCCCCACGCAGCTCGACACGCACCTCCTTGGACGGGCAATACCTGGGCTCAAGGTCCTCACTAGCGAGGGCGTTGGGCAGCGCCACCCGTCCGCCACTGACAGCAGTGACGGTGATTGTCCTGTGACGGGGCACGAAGGCATAGTCGGTGACCTCACCCCAGATAGTGCTGCGCCCGGCGAGATCGGCTCGGAACCCATCACCCTGCACTATGAACGACCCTTCCAGAGGTAGAACGAGGTACTCGTGGTCGTCGGTGGTCAGCTCAAGGGTCTCATCTTTCGTCAAACTCGCAATAGTTAGACCGGAGTACGTCCAGCCAGCGCACTTAGGGTCAACAACAACGTCGCGACAGCCCGAGGCAGTGCTCCCAGATCGAAGAACTAGTTCCGTCATGCTTGTACTCCCAACAATTGAACAGCGTTGTCAATGGCAGTTGCCACGTCCGAGTCCGGCGGATAGAGGACCGATCGTCCCAAGACGAGTCCACGGACATGGCGTGCGGCCAGTGCCGTGGCCCAACGACGCCGGGTCTCCCCAGGATCCGTGCTCACCTCTCCCCCGAGCAGGAGAATGGGCAGCGAGGTGGCTCGTACCACCCGCTCCATATCGTCAACCGCGGGCAATTTGAGCCAGGTCCACGAGGTATCGGCGCCAAGACCCGAAGCCATGACCACCGATTTCACAACCGCGTCAGCGGAAAGATCGTTGACGACCTTGCCATCGTCAGCACGGTAGGAGATGAACGGTTCCACCATGGCAATTCGCCTCGCCCTGGCCAGAGTCGTCACAGCCTCAGCACAGGCCTGTGCCGTGGTAGCCGTACCTGGGTCGGATAGATCGAACCTCAGCAGCATCTTGCCACCGGTCAGATCCTCGTCAAGGATTCCTTGCACGTCGTAGCCCGTCATTCGGTCGTCGAGCTCGAAGGAAGCTCCAGCGAACCCTCCTCGGTTCATCGAACCGAATACAACCTTGCCATCTAGAGCGTCGAGGTTCGCCAGGTCGGCAACCATGTCGGCAGTTCCCAGAAACCCATTGACCCCGGGACGTCCTAATGCGGTCACGCAGCGCTCGAGGAGGTGTTCCCGGTCAGCCATGGCATCGGCACGACCTCCCGCTGCGAGTGCACCGCGAGCAGGATGATCAGCCGCGACGACCATCAGCGGTTCAGTGGGGCTCCACGTCGCTCGGGGACGCTGCCGGACGCGATCGGCAAAACGCACCGGATCGGCAAGTCGCCGATCTAACAGCTTGTCAATAAGCGGGGTGCGCGTCATGACAGATGCTCCTCTTTGATGGCAATGTCCGGATGTTTCGCCATCATCGCGAACAGTTCCGGTTCCGAGGGCATCGCGGTGGAACACTCCAACCGCGTCGCGACGAGGGCTCCTGCGGCCGACGCTGCTTGAATCGTCTCGGCGAGGCTCCATCCCTCTAGCAACCCGTGACATAGGCTGCCGCCGAAGGAATCTCCGGCTCCGAGGCCATTGGTAACGTCGATTGGGGTGGGGGCGACCTCCACGCGCTCCTCACGGGTCATGGCCAAGGTACCTTTGGGCCCCTGCTTGACGACGGCAAGCTGAACGCCTGCATCAAGCAGTGCATGAGCAGCTCGGTCGGGGTCGGACTCCCCGACCGCCATCTCACACTCCTCGCGATTTCCGATCGCCACCGTCACGTGCGGCAACACCGCTGAGACTGCTTCATGAGCCTTCGCCGCGGACTGCCAGAACATCGAACGGTAGTCGAGGTCGAGGACGGTGTGTTCTGCCTTACCGCGCACCTCAAGAGCTCGGCAATGTGCGTCGTAGGAAGGCCGTTGACACAAGCCAGTCACCGAAAGCCACAGGATTTGCGCATTCCTCACAGCATCCTCAGGCACGTCGTCCGGAGTGATCCTCAGATCTGGAGCGGTAGGACGCCGGTAGAAGTAGAGCGGGAAGTCGTCGGGAGGAAAGATCTCGCAAAACGTCACCGGAGTGGGCAATTCGGAATTGACGAGCACATAGTTGTCATAGACACCGAGTCTGGCCATCTCGCGGCGACAGAACCGCCCGAAGGGATCATCGCCTACTGCCGTGACGACTGCGGCAGAATGACGCAGCCTGGCAGCCGCGACGGCCACATTGGTCGGACTACCGCCAAGGAACTTTCCGAACGACGTGACATCCTCAAGCCCCACCCCGTACTGCAGCGGATAGATGTCTACACCGATTCGTCCCATCGTGAGCACATCAAGGTCACGGCGGCGGCTGGATACCATGACGACTCCACTTCATCGAGGATGTCTAACGCCTCAGATACTACCAACCAAGAGACATATGTCAATACAATTGATAATGTTGCCAGCCACCCTACTCCGAATACAGAAATCGCCGCCCGCTTATATCCTGACGCAGCCCGTACGATCGGTCCGCCCCTTGCACTGCCCACCAATAGACTGTGCGTCAGTACATACCCACAAATGAGGAACGACAGTGGAGAACGAGCCCTACATCGCTGACATCACCATCGACCGATCGCGCCCAGAACCACTCCACACCCAGATCGCCGAACCCCTGGCGCAACTCATCGAATCCGGCGAGCTTCCTCCCGGAACGCGCATCGAAGACGAAATGTCCATGGCGGCACGCCTGCATGTGTCACGCCCCACCGCGCGGCGAGCTTTTGAAACCCTGACCCAACGTGGACTCGTCATCCGCCGACGCGGCATCGGCACCCAGGTGACCCCCACCCGAGTGCACCGCTCCATGAACCTCACGAGTCTTTATGACGACCTACAGGCATCTGGCCAAAGGCCGCGCACCAGCGTGCTCGACTGGACAGTGGAAACCGCCCCGCCAGCAGTAGCCGCAGCGCTTGGCCTGCCCAGCAACTCCAAAGTGACCCATTTCCGCCGACTACGAATGTCCCAGGACGAACCGCTGGCCATCATGACGAACTGGGTACCCGTGGACCTCGCGCCCAGTGCAGAAGAGCTGAGAACCACTGGTTTCTACGACTATCTGCGCAGCAGGGATGTCGTCGTCGCGGTAGGCCATCAGCGATTCAGCGCCCGTCTCGCCCTCCCTGACGAGGCACGTCTGCTCAACGAACCACCCGGCGCCGCCCTACTCACGATGCAACGCACGGCATGTGACGAGTCCAACCGCGTCATCGAGTTTGGACAGCACGTGTACCGCGCCTCCATTTATGCCTATGAGAACACGGTGTACGCCTGACGCCGCGGCGAGATTATTTGACAGGACAAACTTTGCGGTGTTGGCTAGATCTTGTACCGGCGGCGACGACGAGCCGGTGAACACCTCGCACAGGAGTTGCCATGAAGATCAACTACACCCCAGGTCCGCTCCTTGACGCGTCCCGCACGACCCCGACGGCGCTGTGGAATGACTCGGCCGATCTAGACGAACTTCGTCAGTCCATTGCATTCGGCGGCGTCGGTGCCACGTGCAACCCGGTTATCGGTTACACGACCATCAAGAAGCATCCAGACATCTGGGAAGACCGTATTCGCGCTATCGCCGAGAACAATCCCACGTGGGGAGAGTCCCAAATCGGATGGCAGGCCATCAAGGACATGTCAGTCGAAGCCGCAAAGCTCCTCGAGCCGATCTTCGTCGAGCACAAGGGCCGAAACGGTCGTCTCTCCATCCAGACCGATCCGCGGCTGCATCGCGACGCCAAGGCTCTGGCAGACCAGGCCGAAGAGTTCAGTAATCTTGCGCCAAACATCATCGTCAAGATCCCCTGCACCTCTGTGGGCATAGAGGCGATCGAAGAGGCCACCTACCGTGGCGTTTCGGTCAACGTGACGGTGTCCTTCACCGTACCTCAGGCAGTGAGATCGGCTGAGGCCATCGAGCGAGGGCTGCAGCGCCGTGTAGCCGAAGGCAAGCCCATTGACGAAATGGGACCTGTAGTGACAATCATGGCCGGTCGCCTTGACGACTGGCTCAAAATCGTGGCCGAGCGCGATCGCCTCTTTATCGACCCCGGACACCTGGAGTGGGCCGGCATTGCCGCGATCAAGCGCGCCAACCAGATCTTCGTCGAGCGCGGATTCCACTCCCGGGTGCTGTGCGCCGCATTCCGCAACGTCTTGCAGTGGTCCGAACTTATCGGTGGCGACCTCGTGGTCTCCCCGCCGTTCAAGTGGCAAAAGCGCATTAACGACTCTGACTACCACGTTGTCCCACGCATAGATGAACCGGTTGCCGCCGAGCACCTCGATGCTCTCAAGAAGATCCCGGAGTTCATGCGCGCCTACGATCCTGATGGAATGACGATC
>VNIU01000476.1_pt1 | contig 10528 bp, 9 predicted proteins | sample 7248601 | NCBI WGS metagenome assembly VNIU01 (sample SAMN12251564, study PRJNA551026) | human skin metagenome | isolation source: skin samples from healthy patients and patients infected with Netherton Syndrome | host: Homo sapiens | place: France:Paris
TTGGCCATGGCGGCCGAGCGGCTTGGATTTGGGGATGAGTCCGACGACGCCGACACCCTTTTGCGGGAGTTGAGCGATGAGGCCTGGCAGGCATTGCGTGGCGATGATGTGCCGTCTGATAATGCTGTAGACGTCGACGTGGATGAAGAGCTCACTGACGAGCAGGAGCCCGATCATCAGGAGTGATGGGGTTATCGTCACGTAGACGTCGGCAGGTTGACAACATGATTCTGGTGATTCATCCTTGAGATAGGACATCCAAGGTCCAATGTAATGCGACGGGTTAACCCGACCAATCAATGGAGATGGGCGTATGAGCAACGTCGAGGCCATAGCAGCCAGGAAATCATGGCGTGACGAGTTGACTGGCACGCAGTGGAAATCCTTCTGGGCAGCATGGATCGGTTATCTGCTGGACGGATTCGACTTCGTCATGATCACGCTGGTCCTCACCGAGATCGGCAGGACCTTTCACGTCGGACCAGCGGCGACTGCGACCCTGGTGTCCGCTGCTTTTATTGCGCGATGGTTCGGCGGACTGCTGCTGGGAGCTATCGGTGACCGGATCGGCCGCAAGGAGGCTATGGTCATCTCAATTCTGCTTTATGCGGGTGGATCGGTCGTCTGTGCCATTGCCCCGGCTTTCTGGGTTATCTTCGTCGCCCGTGTCTGCATCGGCATGGGTATGGCCGGTGAGTACGGCTCTTCAGCCACCTACGTCATTGAGTCCTGGCCAGTGCGTCTGCGGAATAAGGCCTCCGGGTTCCTTATTTCCGGATTTTCCCTTGGCGCCGGTGTGACGGCTCAGGTGTATGCCCTCATCGAGTACCTTACCCGTGGTACCTCCGCTGAGCCTCATACCTGGCGAATACTCTTCGCGCTTGGCATTATTCCGATCGCCTTGGCCCTGTGGCTGCGTCGTGCCCTTCCTGAGGCCGCCGACTTTGTAAAAATGCGCGAGGAGGAGGCCGCTCGCGCCGCTGTCGGCGAGACTGTCAAGAAGACTGACATGTTCACCATGCTCTTCGCACGTAACCCGAAGCGAAGCATCATTAACATTGTTCTGGCCCTCACAACTTTCGGATGCCTAATCGTCATTTACCTGTTCAAGAGCGGCGTCCCGGGGCTCGTGTTGGCATTGCTGTGGGTCGTTGTCGCGGCCGTCATGGTGAGCTTCATGGTCCAGTTCGAGGGACCGCGTTGGCCGACAGGTGTGGCCGTTATGATCACGGTGTTTGTCGCCTTCCTCTACTCCTGGCCTTTGCAGGCTCTGTTGCCTACCTACTATCGCCAAACCCTGGGCCTGGCGAGCGACACCGCTTCCAATCTCGTGACCGCCACTTCTTTTGGCGCGGCAGCGGGCTGCATCATGGCCGGATTTATCGGTGACAGATTCGGAACCCGCAAGGCCTATTGGGTCTCCCTGCTCATCTCGGAGTTCCTCGTCCTGCCGGTCTTCCTCGTCAGCCGAGGCATGGTGCATTCCTCGGTGATATGGGTCGTGCTTCTTGGAGTTTTCATCTTTGTCCAGCAGATGTTCGGACAAGGTATCTCTGGTCTGCTACCGAAGTTCATTTCGAACTACTTTCCGGTCGAGAAGCGCGCTGCTGGTTTGGGTTTCTCTTATAACGTCGGAGCTCTTGGTGGGGCTATCGCCCCGGTCCTCGGCATTGCCCTGGCAGGTGATCCAGCTACCGGTGTTGGCGGTGTGCTGCCCTCCAGCTGGGGCCTCGGATGGACCCTGTTCATCTTGTCCTTCGTATTCACCGCGGTGATCATCGTTCTTATCGCCATCAATTTCCCGCTCCGGATGCAGAAGCTGTTGCGCCCCGACCACGTGCGTCCCGCTGACCGGATGGATCACGTCGATGAAGAGCTTGCTGTTTCCCGGAACCCTGACACTATCGTCGCCTCGTGATGCGAGCGAGAAGGAGGACGTATCATGACTGCTCCGACCATCGTTGGCGCATACGCCGCGATGCCACGGGCCATCGCTGAGCGGGAGTGCTTGTACCGGAGCCTGGCCGAGACCGGTTGGGTCGACGGTATCGAGATCCCGTACCGGGACGGCCTCGACGCCGATCCCCGATGGCTCGCCGATCAACTGCGCGACCGGTTCGCCCACTGCGTCGTGACGGCCATTCCGGGAACCATGGGTCAGCTGGCCGGTGATCCGGACTTCGGTCTGGCGTCCTCCGACGAGCAGGGGCGTCAACGAGCACTCAAGTGGTTCACCAACCTCGTTGACGACGTGCGAACCCTGCACGAGATGGTCGGACACCCCGTCGTCAGGTGGGTCGAGGTCCATTCCGCCCCGAGTCGTAAGGCCGACGCGAAAGCATTTGCTTCTTCGCTGGTTGAGCTCTCCGGTCTCTTCGAGGACGCTGGACTTGCCATCGTCGTCGAGCACTGTGACGCGGCTGGTGGCGTCGGACCGGGCGAGAAGGAGTTCCTCAGTCTGGACGACGAGATCACCGCGGTGGTCGGTACGAGGGTGCACCTGACGATCAACTGGGGCCGCAGCGTTGTCGAGTCCCATGACCCCGAGCTCCCTGCGCGTCAGGTCGCCCGGCTGGCTGATGCCGGTGTGCTCGGCGGGGTGATGCTCTCGGGTGCTGGTCCGGACGCCACCCAATATGGCCCGGCCTGGGGAGACGCTCACCTTCCGCTGCGAAACGACGAACCCACCAGCCTCCTGACTACGGATCTCGTCGGCTCCTTCCTGGATGCGGCCCGAGGCCTTCAGGCCTACCAAGGCATCAAGATCCAGACCCCCGCTGATGCCACCGTCGAGCGGCGGTTGGCCATGATCACCTCCATTCATGACGTCATGGCGACGGCATGACACCCATCAACGACACGACATCCACGAACAACACGAAGGACAACACCATGACCACGAAGTTCCACGGCGTCATTCCCCCGGTCGTCACCCCACTAACCCCCAACGGTGACCTGGACGTCGCCTCCTACGAAAAGCTCATCAACCGCCTCATCGGGCAAGGGGTGGACGGTCTGTTCGTCCTCGGTTCCACGTCCGAGGTGGCCTTCTTCGACGACGAGATGCGTGGACGTGTCCTGTCCGAGGCCAAGCGGATCATCGACGGTCGGGTTCCGCTGCTGGCTGGCGTCATTGACACAGAGACCTTGCGCGTCATCCGTCACATCGGTCAGGCCGAGGAGATTGGGGTGGACGCCGTTGTCGCCACCGCGCCGTTCTACGCCATCACCGGGCCGACCGAGATCGAGAACCACTTCCGCGCTTTGCACGAGGCCACCGATCTGCCGTTGTTCGTCTACGACATCCCGGTGTGTGTGCACGTCAAGGTGCCCGTCGACCTCATGATGAAGTTGGGGCGCGAGGGGGTCATCGCAGGCTGCAAGGACTCCTCGGCTGACGACGTGTCCTTCCGCCGTCTCGCCTTGGCAAACCGTGCTGCCGGCTCCCCGCTGTCCCTGTTCACCGGCCACGAGGTTGTCGTCGACGGGGCCTTTATGTCGGGTGCTGACGGCGTCGTGCCTGGGCTGGCTAACGTTGATGCGACCAGCTACGTCGCCATGTACAAGGCCTACCGTGAGGGGGATTGGGAGACGGTCCGCATTGAACAAGACAAGGCTGCCGAGCTGATGGAGATCGCGTTCGCACCGCAGGGTGTCGTCGGTCCGGCCGCTGGTGTGGGCGCTTTCAAGACGGCCATGCAGCTTCTCGGCATTATCGAAACCAACACTATGAGTGTGCCACTGCCAACCCTCACTGGGGACAACGTGGAGAGAGTTGCCGAAGTGCTGCGTCGTGTTGGCCAGCTCGCGTGAATGACAAGCATCGATGTGAGGAGGATTCAAGTATGAGCGGATTCACCGACCGGATCATCGCCTCTATGGCAGGAGGGCTTGTGGTTTCCTGCCAGGCTTACCCGGGCGAGCCGCTGCGCCACCCCGAGACGATGGCCCAGATGGCGGCTGCGGTCGAAGCCGGGGGAGCAGTGGCGGTGCGTGCCCAGGGACTCTCCGATGTCTCCGCCGTCAAGGGGCGCGTGAGCGTCCCAGTGGTTGGTATCTGGAAGGAGGGTGATGAGGGCATCTACATCACCCCGACCCTGCGCCATGCACGCTGCGTGTCAGCTGCCGGGGCTGACGTCGTCGCCCTCGACGGCACCCGACGCGAACGTGCCGACGGGTTGAGCCTGGCCGAGACGATCGAACGCCTCAAGCGTGAATACGACGTCGTCGTCATGGCCGATTGTGGCTCGGTTGATGACGGATTGTTCGCTGCTGAAGCGGGAGCCGACCTCATCGGGACGACGCTGTGCGGCTACACCGGGGAGCGCCCCAAAACCGACGGGCCCGACTATGAGGTTATTGAAGCCCTTGTCAAGAAGCTCGATGGTGACCGTCCCGTCATCGCTGAGGGACGTATCCACACCCCGGATCAAGCGCGCCGTGCGATGGACCTGGGAGCCCACGCCGTTGTGGTAGGGACCGCGATCACCCATCCGACCTCGATCACTGGATGGTTCCGTGACGCGCTGAGGTGACCTTGCCCGTGACGAGCACCTTTCCCAGGCCGAAGCCGGGACGTTTCTCGGTATGTCACACCGGCGCGTATCCTCCGCTAGTCAGGTCAGGCTGACTGTTTCAAAGTTGCGTGGCGTGCATTCTTCAGGAGGTGCGGGGTGCCCCTCCCAACCTCTCCCGAATGGCGGCGAAGTGGTCCCACATAGCCTCGCGGCTGGCCTGTGGATCATGGCCGATAACGCAGTCGGCGATGAGGTCGTGGGCGTGACGGGTGGCCGGCATTGTATTGGTTGGTGGAAGCATCAGCCCAGCGAGATTGAGGGAGTCCCAAAAGACGTCGATCAGTTCGCGGGCGAGTTGATTGCCCATGTCCGCGTACAACAGTCGGTGGAACTGGCGGTCCGCAGCGGCGGAGTCCTTAGGGTCGTCCATCCGGGCTGCCAGGGCGTGCAGGGCCCGTCCGGTCTCGGCGCTGATGCGGCCGGTGACTTCGGTGACCAGTGAGCACTCCATAAGGGCCCGCACCTCTACCATTTCTCGCAGACCGATGAAATCCCTGGTGCCGCTCTCGTCAGTGGTGATCTGTTTGACGCTCCGGTAGACGAGACTGGGCCGAATCGTCGAAGCAGATGCCGTAGACAGGTAGGTCCCCAGTCCACGCCGCACCTCAAGGATTCCTAGGGCGCGTAATTCGCGCACCGCTTCACGAACTGTGCCACGGGCCATCCCGAACTGGGTCGCGAGGTCCTGTTCGATCGGGATGGGGTCCCCGGGGGCAAGGTCTGAGGAGAGAATCCACTTGAACATCCGCTCAGCTGCCGGATTGAGGTTATCGGCTAGGTGGACGGCATCGTTCGTATCTGACATGCCGTTAATCATGGCATGGACGTCATGATGACGACACTAGAAAATCAGCTTGGGTGACGTGAGGTGGCAAAAGGCGGAAGAATGGAGACACAGCGACGTCAGAGGCGTCGCCAGACCCAGGAGGGCGACATGAGTGGGCACGTTGTTTTCCGCGATATGCGGCCAGAGGACGTCAAGGTGATCACCTTTGGAGAACCCGGTTCTCTGATTGATCGCGTCGACCGTCCGGATGTCGTCGCCAGGGTTGCGCTGTACGAGAATCGAATCGTCGGATATGCGGTTTCGTGGTTGGCGGTAGTTCACCGTACTCGTCGATTTATCGACGTTGAGGTCCATCCTGACTCTCGGGGCCATCGGATCGGTACGCGGCTGGTGCGTCAGATCCAGCAGAGGGTAGATCGACCATTGGCGACCAAGGCCATTGCTGGTTCTGACGCTGAGAGCTTCATTCTTTCCTTGGGTGGAGAGGTCTACGCATCGTGTCCGCCCTTCGAGCTGCCTCGCCGTCATTTTGGACGAGCGGTTGAGGTGCTGGAGGGGGTCAGCCTTGGCCCGGGCGGAGCCATCTCGGGCGCAACCCTGGCCCCCGGCGTGCTCGAGACGTTGTGGGAGCAGATGTACGTGTGGATGCACGCATCATGGTCCCCGGTCGACGACAGCGAGGCGGCCCACGAGGCGCTGCGTCAGGAGCTGGAAGACCTCGACTCCGAAGCCACTCGAGTAGCGCTTGTTGATGGTCAACCCGCGGCGGTGGCCTTCGTTTTTGTGGACGAGAACCCGACCGTGGTGGCAGAAACCGTGCAGGCTGGTACCCCCGCTGGAGACAACGCCGTCGCCTCAGCAATGTCATCGGTGATCACCTGGGCCGAAGATGCCGGCTACAAGCGCATCAATTTTGACGGTCACCGCAGCGACCCACACTTCGGCCCGCTCGCGTCTCGCCTTCCGCTGGAGGGGGCCAGCCTGAATCTCATGGAGATTTCGGTCCTGCCTGCTGACGACGCTGGTGATCCGGCGGATGGTGGCGCAACCGTCGCTTAGAGACGTCACTGGCGAAAAGGCCTGGGCTGGTGCGGGCGGAACGGATCGGCCTGGGCCGGCGCGCCCATTGTCGTTATGGGCACGTAAAGTGTCCTTGGTTGCACAGCGGCATGTGCCGATGCAACCAGAGGCAACCCGCACAGTGGTGCGAGGAAATGGAGGAACACATGCCTGGAATCGTCGTCATGGGTACCCAATGGGGTGACGAGGGCAAGGGCAAGGCCACCGATCTCATGTCCGAACGCGTCGACTATTGCGTGCGGTATTCGGGAGGCAATAACGCTGGACACACTGTCGTCGTCGGTGACGAGAAGTTCTTCATGCACCTGCTTCCGTCTGGGGTCCTTAACCCGAACTCCACGGCCGTGCTCGGCAACGGAGTCGTGCTCAACCTTGACGTGCTGGCCGATGAGATCGACGCCTTGCGCGGCCGCGGCGTAGACATTCCGCACCCGCTCATCAGCGCCAATGCGCACCTCATCACCCCGTACCATCAGACTCTCGACAAGGTCACTGAGCGTTTTCTTGGCAGTCGACGTATCGGCACCACGGGTCGTGGCATCGGGCCGACCTACTCCGACAAGATCAATCGGATGGGCATTCGCGTCCAGGATCTTTTCGACGAATCGATCCTGCGTCAGAAGGTCGAGGCCTCTCTAGACCAAAAGAACCAGATCCTGGTGAAGATCTACAACCGTCGCGCTATCGATCCAGGCGAGGTTGCCGACGGTCTGCTGGCCCACGCCGAGCGCATCCGCCCCTACGTCGTTGACGTGGCTCGAGTTCTCAACAAGGGCCTTGACGAGGGCAAGGTCGTACTTTTTGAGGGCGCCCAGGCCCATCATCTTGACGTTGACTTCGGCACGTATCCGTATGTCACCTCGTCCAACCCGATCGCTGCGGGCGCGTGTACTGGCTCAGGCGTCGGACCGACTCGCATCGACCGCATTGTTGGCATCGCTAAGGCGTACACCACTCGCGTTGGTGAAGGTCCGTTCCCGACCGAGCTCTGTGACGATGACGGTGAGCGGCTGCGCACTGAGGGTGGTGAGTACGGTGTCACGACCAAGCGTCCGCGTCGCTGTGGCTGGTTTGACGCGCTGGTAGTGCAGCAGGCGGTCATGATTAATTCGGTGACCGACCTGTTCCTCACCAAGCTTGACGTGCTCACAGGTTGGGAGAGGATCCCGGTCTGCGTGGGCTACGACATTGACGGTGAGCGTACCGACATTATGCCCGTCACCCAGTCCGATTTGCACCACGCCAAGCCGGTCTATGAGTTCCTGGATGGCTGGAGTGAAGACATTTCTACGGCACGTTCCTTCGATGATCTGCCGCGCAACTGTCAGGCTTACGTGCGTCGTCTAGAGGAGCTTGTGGGTACTCGGGTCTCCGGGATCGGCGTGGGGGCCGGACGCGACGAGTCAGTCGTGATCAACGACCTCATTGACTGATTCCTCCCGGCTGACGGGAATAGACGCTGTAGGTTCTAGGCTAGTCCCCGTGTCCAGCATGACTGTTCTCGTCCTTGGGTCCGGTGGCCGCGAGCATGCCCTTGCCTTGGCCTGCCATCGTGACCCAGAGGTTGCCGCCGTCCACGTCGCTCCCGGTAACCCGGGGACGGCATCCTTCGCCACGAATCATCCGTTGGATCCGTGCGATTGTGATGCCGTTGTCTCCTTGGCGCGTGGCCTGGAAGCTGACCTCGTCGTCGTCGGCCCGGAGGCGCCGCTGGTTGCCGGGGTGGCCGATGCTCTGCGCGAGTCCGGGATCGACTGCTTCGGTCCAAGTGCCGAGGCCGCCCAGTTGGAAGGGTCGAAGGCTTTCGCCAAGGAAGTGATGGCTGCTGCCCGTGTGCCGACGGCAGCCTCCCGTTCTTGCGACGATGCCAATTCCGTCTCGGCTGCCCTTGACGAGTTCGGGCCACCATACGTGGTCAAGGACGATGGTCTGGCCGGGGGCAAGGGAGTCGTCGTCACACACGATCGCGCCGAGGCTCTCGCTCATGCCAAACGGTGTTTCGAGTCCGATCACCGGGTGGTCGTTGAGGAGTACCTTGACGGCCCGGAGGTAAGTCTTTTTGCTATCTGTGATGGCACCCGTGCCCTTCCGATGCAGCCGGCCCAGGACTTTAAGCGGGTCGGGAATGGGGGAGTTGGTCCGAACACCGGTGGCATGGGTGCCTACACCCCGTTGCCGTGGGCCCCAGACGATCTCGTCGAGACGGTGTCGACTACCATCATCTCGCCAACCCTGAGGGCCATGGCGGATCGCGGTACCCCATTCGTCGGCCTGCTTTACGTGGGGTTGGCGCTCACTTCTGCTGGTCCCAAAGTCGTTGAGTTCAACGTGCGATTCGGCGATCCCGAGACTGAGCCACTACTGAGTATGGTGGAGTCACCTATGGCCCAGATCATGGCTGCCGCGGCTCGTGGAGACCTGTCCGGTGTTGACGGTCTTCGCTTCCGTTGTGGCGCAGCCGTCGGCGTCGTGATGGCCAGCGAGGGTTATCCCGCTTGCCCGGCGAAAGGGCGCCGGGTCGTCGCCCCGGTTGACGACGAGGACGTTTTGCACGCTGGGACTCGTATCGAAGGGGACGGCCTCGTTACCAGTGGTGGCCGCGTTCTCGTCGTGCTCGGCCACGGCGAAACTCTGGCCGGAGCCCGCGCTGACGCCTACCGCAGGATCGACCAGTTGGAGGTTAGTGACGGGTTCCACCGCACGGACATTGCCCGCCATGCAGCCGAGCTCGAGGCCGTTGACGAAATGGCTGACGGACGCGCACCGCAGTCCGAGAATTCCACCAACCTGACCGACGGGGAGTCTTCATGAGCGTACCCAATATCCTTGCCACCCGTTATGCCTCCGCGGCCATGCGTTCCATCTGGACGCCGGAAAACAAAATCCGTGCCGAGCGCAGACTCTGGCTGACCGTCATGGAAGCTCAAGCCGATCTCGGTGTGAGCTTTGGTGGCGACGATCCCGAACAGGTGTTGGCCGACTACCAGGCGGTTCTCGACGACGTTGACCTTGACTCGATCGCCGAGCGGGAGGCGATTACTCGTCATGACGTCAAGGCCAGGATTGAGGAGTTCAACGCCCTGGCCGGTCATGAGCACATTCACAAGGGCATGACGAGCCGTGACCTCACCGAAAACATTGAGCAGATGCAGGTGCTGGAGTCGCTGCGGCTAGTGCGCGACAAAATGGTTGCCACGCTCAACCAGCTGTCGCGCCTGGCCGCTCAGTTCTCCGATCAAGCCATTGCTGGACGCTCTCACAATGTTGCCGCCCAGGTGACGACCCTGGGCAAGCGGTTCGCCACCGCTATCGATGAGATGCTGGTGGCATGGGATCACGTCAACGAGCTCATTGAGCGCTACCCGGCTCGTGGTATCAAGGGCCCGATGGGAACTGCCCAGGACATGCTTGACCTGCTTGGCGGTGATGAGTCCAAGCTTGACGATCTTGAGCATCGCGTTGCTGATCATCTGGGGTTTAACCAGGTACTCACTTCGACCGGTCAGATTTACCCGAGGTCCTTGGACTTTGAGGTCATGTCAACTCTGGTGCAGGTGCTGTCAGGCCCGTCTAACCTGGCGACGTCTATCCGCCTTATGGCCGGTAACGAACTTGTCACCGAGGGGTTCAAGCCCGGCCAGGTGGGTTCCTCGGCGATGCCGCACAAGATGAATGCTCGTTCCTGCGAGCGGGTCAACGGCTTCCTTGTTGTGTTACGTGGCTATTTGACTATGGCCACCGGTCTGGCGGGAGTGCAGTGGAACGAGGGTGACGTGTCCTGTTCGGTGGTGCGTCGTGTGGCGCTGCCCGATTCCTTCTATGCCATTGATGGTGCTTTTGAGACCTTTTTGACGATCCTTGGCGACTTCGGGGCGTTCCCCGCTGTCATTGAGGCTGAGCTTGAGCGCTACCTGCCCTTCCTGACGACTACTAAGGTCCTTATGGCTTGTGTGCGTGCTGGCGTCGGTCGGGAGGACGCCCATGAGGCCATCAAGGAACACGCCGTAGCCGTGGCCCTCGACATGCGCGAAACCGGTCGCACTGGTAACGACCTTTTCGCCCGTCTGGCCGCCGATCCGCGCAT
>VNIU01000927.1_pt1 | contig 10451 bp, 12 predicted proteins | sample 7248601 | NCBI WGS metagenome assembly VNIU01 (sample SAMN12251564, study PRJNA551026) | human skin metagenome | isolation source: skin samples from healthy patients and patients infected with Netherton Syndrome | host: Homo sapiens | place: France:Paris
GTAATCACTTCCCCATTAAGCCAATCTTTCAACAAGTTTCTCATACGTTCGCTAGGGATGTATAAGTTGATTGGTTGGTGTTTTCTAATTGACGACCTAAAAATCCATTGAATTAGCACATTCAAACTATAGTGGTCTCTATGTAATTCCCATTCATTATATGCTGAAGCCTTAACAAAATCAGGTTGCAAATAAACATTAATTAGAAATGCTAAGTGGTCTGCATCAGCATAATCATTAGTAGCTCGTTTATTAAATGCTAACCATGAAGCACCAAATCTATTAGTTTTATTACCACCCTTACCAATAGAAGTAGCATCATCTTTAAAGCAAGTCCATAATCGTCTTTCAATGTCAACCTTTTCTTTTTGACACCATAGATTAAATAGCTTATTGTAAAAGAATTTATTTACATTAGGGTATGCTACACGCTTTGTTCCTTTAGCATCATCTTTGAAATAAGTAGCTGTTAATACTGGGTGCTTTTCACTCTTAACCATTGTCTTAGGATTTCTTGAAACACCAACACTATTCATTTTCTCATCTTCATTGATTGTTATTAAGTGCTTAATGTCACTTACTTGCAATCCAAAATGTTCAATATGTGGATTTATTCCTTGTTGTTTTAGTGCTAAGTCAAACATACTACCTGTGAAGTTGTAGGTCATAATGATTGTTTTCTTAAACATTGTAAGGATTGTAGCATCAAACTTAGTGATTAGACGATTACCAAATCTATATACTAACCCTTTGTTGCAAGCATCAGCAATGTATTCATAGCGTGTACCTTCTGTAGTGTTTACATTACTACCACTCACTCTACCAAAATTCTCTTTAAGGAATTGCACACTAACACCATCATCATTCATAGCTAGAATATTATTCTCAAACCACCTATTTAATTCACTAGCTGTAAAGGTGTCATCACACATTAATGTTTCTAATGCTTCATCAATCACCAATGTATAATCACTTAAGTCAATCTCTAAGCTATTAGCAATAGAAAGCAACTTAAACAGATTATGTGTACTAACAATATTAGCACCACTTTCCACTAACATTTTAAATCCTGTTTCTTTACTACCATCTTTATTCTTTTGATTAGGGTGTAAGAAACCTAGTTGACTTTGTGGTAATTCAAGATTATAGTATGTTGGTAAGTCACCACCATTTAGCAATAAAGCATCTTCATATTGTGGGTCATCATAACGCACTTTACGAGGTCTTTGTAGGTCATCACCTTCAATAGCTTCTGTTCCTGCAATACGGTGAGCTTCACTTAAGTAAGGGGAAATATAAATGAACTTGTCTTGTTTAGCACCAAACCTAACAGTGGATTGTTCTAACATATATTTAATGATTGTTTGTGTTTTACCGCTTGACATCATAGCGTCCCATACAATATACTGATTGTCATTGGTAGCACTGAATAGTTTGTTAGTGTCAATTTCTACTTTCATATAAACTCCTATGGTCTATTTCATTGTCTATGTGTTGTTGTCTATTACTGTCAAAAATATAATAATACCATTGTTTTTATGGTTGTCAATAGGAAAAAGGACATCATCGGTAAGAGAATTGTAACTTTTTGTTAAGCACAAAACAACAATAATAATACTCTATTATAATCGGTGATTTTAGAAATAAACACAAGCCATGTTTATTTTAGTAAAAATTCTTATATAAATCATATACTTACAACACCATTCCTTAAGAAAGAGACTACTAACTTTTAACACTATTAAGCCTTAAAAAGTAATGATTACTTTCTTTTTCTTTAGCAACAAAGACAACAATAAAAACAAAAGAATATTAAATTATATTTTATTAACATCAATGACAACAACGACAACAATAAAAGAATAATAATAATATTAGTAGTCTTTGTTTTAGTCATCATATTCATCATAGTCATCATTGATGATGATTGATTATAAAAAACACCAATAACAATAGTATTATTAATAACAATAATAATCTCATTAATATTCAAATCAGCCTGTTTGAATTATAGTATTGTTTTGTGTGCTAATCTTTTATTCTGTTTATTGTTTTGTGTGCTAATCTTTTCCTTAAGGTTAATTCTTTACAGATGATGTCGTTTACACAATCTATACAAATCTATTACTAAAAATACCCTAAAACCCCTTGACAAATAAAAAAAGTAGGGTATTATTAATAATGTAACCAATCAGAGGAAAGAATTATGTTATTTATTGCTTTTTTAGTGTTTCTATTAGTATGGAAACTTTTAGACATTGTTAGCTTATATGTGCTAACTAAAAATATTCCACTAACCAAAGATGAGGTGTTAAATGTTAAGAAATGATTACTGTGTTGATGATGAAAAGACATATAACAATAAGAAATTAATCAGACGTAGATTTTATTTGAGTAAAGAAAGTTTAGATTTTTTTGATGCCTTATGTGTTGCTAATAATGAAAGCCCTAGCGTGCTGTTAGACAAGCTCATTATTGGATTGAAACAACGAAAACAACAAGGCGAGTGGAGAGAGTAGTTGTGTGACTACTAAGTTATAGACAAGGTTAGTGTGGTGCTATAACAATCAATTTAATATTGACCCCTACAATTAGTTAGGGGTTTTTTGTGTTTATATAAAGCCTATAAGGGGTTAAGAAATGACTGTATATTTTGATGGTGTTGGCTTTGAAGCTGAACAACTTTGCGTTAATCAATTTCGTGGTAAGCTATTAACAAGTAAAGAATACCAATACAAAGACATTGATTGCTTTGTTAAGAGTAAACAAGGTGTTCAATATACTGCTAGTGTTAAAGACCAACGTAGTAGCACCAAACAAGGTTATAATACTATACAATTAGAATTAGAGCAAGTGAATACTAGAAATAATAAAACTTGTGATGGTTGTTTTGTTAAGAATAAATCTGATTATTATTTTTGGTTAGTTGTGCATAATAATAAAGAACAATGGTGTATTGTTAAAAGTAGTGTTCTAAAAGAATACGTTAAAAAGAATAAACATAAGCTACCAACATGGCAAACTAAGCCTAACACCGAAGCTAAGAATAGAAAGTATGGTCGTACTTATGACCGTTCTAAAGGTGTTCTAGTGACGATTGAGAAGTTGTTAGAATTAGGTGAGATGAAAGAATTAGCACACAATGAGGTATGAATGACTAAGACAACAAATACTACAACACCATATAAAGAAATAAGTGACATTCCCCTACACATATTTAGAAACAAGGAATGTACCATCACCCCATCTAAACCTTTAAGGGAATATTTAGCCTTCATGCTAGAAAATCACCCTAACGACTTAGATTACTTATGGCGACACACACAACAATATAAACTACACGGTGGTTGTTACTATATGACTTTTGCTAGTTGGTTGCATAAGTTAAAACAAGATTTAAACAAACAGGAGTGTTAATATAATGCAAGAAACTAGACAGGTTACACAACCTTTGCATATTGAAAACACTGTACTATTAATGGGTAGGCAAGACTTAAGTATTAATAATGCTTTTAACACTTACAGAGAAATGAAACTAGATGGTGTTATTTCAGGTAGTGTTAGTTTTATTAAGGCTGTTCTTTCTAAAGGTGATGTTAAGATTGCTTACCATGCTAAGAGTACAGAAAAAGAAAAGAAAGTAATTGATGCTTTAAATAATTCCTTGAACAACATGGAAGATTATGACAAGAAACGCTTAATTAGTAATTGGCTACAAATATTAGATTATGGTTGCTCACTAAATGAACTTGTGTATGAGCGTAAAGGCGGTGTGTTTGTATTTAAAACCATTTCACCAATTCACCTTACCACTGTGAACAAGTTTGAAATGCAAGGTGGTAGCCTTAAACGTCTTAAGCTAGAACAAGCTGAAAATGATGGGTTAGTTGTTAATGTAGGTAAGCAACCTAATACTATTAGTGGTGACAAGGTGCTATTCTTTAGATTAGAGCCTGATGCTGATTTCCCACTAGGTAAAAGTTTGTTTTATGGTGCATACACAGCATGGAAAGCTAAAAAGATTATGCAAGAGTATGAAGCTATTGGTGTAGCTAAAAACTTAAGTGGTGTGCTTGATGTTAAAGTACCTAGTGAATACATTAATAAATACTTTTCTGACCCTGCAAGTGATGAAGCTATTTATGTTGCTAACCTACTACAGCAAGCTGAAAACTTACACGCAGGTAAAGGAAGTTATATTCTTTCATCTAGTGACACTTCACCTAATGGTATTCACCTATTTGAAGTAACTACTGTTGGTGGTAATGGTGGTAATGCTCAAAACTACAATGTAGGACAAGCTATTGCTCGTTACAACAATGAAATTCAATTAAGCCTACAATCCACTGTTCTTAGTATGGGTGTTGAAGGTGCAGGGAGTTTGGCTTTGTCTAGTGACATGGTAAACCTACTAACCTTATTCATTGAGAATATACAACAAACAATCAGTCATGAATTTAGAAAGGCTGTTAAGTTAGCTTTCAAACTAAATGGAATTGAAACAGACAACATACCAACTTTAGAATGGGAAAAAGTACAGCCCCTTTCATGGGATGATTTCACTAAAGGTTGGCAACGACTTCTACAAGCAGGTGGTGTAACACCTACAGAAGATTTAGAAGCCTATTTCAGAACAACAGGTGAAGCACCTAAAGCAGATTATAGTAAACCACTAAACACTGTTGTTAAGGCTGACCCTAATGAGCGTGTGGGGGACAAACAAGAATGAACAACTTAGACCCCAATAACTTCATTACCCAAATGCGTTTAAACACTGGTGACTACCTAGAGGATGAGGAATACTTAAGTGATGCTATTTATGTGCATTTCTACAATGAAAGCGGACATAGTGTTGTTGATGGTAGTATTCTTGCTTTAGAAAGTATTATTAACAACATAGCCCTCACCCCTCAAAAGTGGTCTATTGGTGATGCTAGTGAAACAGCACCCCTAGTAGAAAATTTAACAATGCGTTTAGATGCACTTAAGAGCAGACAAAAGAACAATAAAGCACCTGTAGTTATTAAATCTGACCGTAACAACTGGTGTGATTTTGAGAAAGTATTTGGTAAACAATATTAACAAGGAACAAGACAAAATGAGTAAATCTATTTTAGAGCGTTTAATGGGTGGTGCTAAAAGTAAGGCATCTAGTAATCAATCAGCATTAGAGGAAACAGTAAAGCAGAAACTTAAGGGTATTGTTTATGATGATGAATTGATTAATGAATTACTACCCACTTTCGTTAAACTTTATTCAGTGGAAGGTTTTTCTACAGTAGTGGAATTGCTTGAAGCTAAAGAGAAACAAATTGAAACAATTAGCGGTGGTGATTGGTTTAAACAAGAAACTGACCCACAAAACAAAGACCAACAAGACAACACACAACAAGAGAACGAAAGTGACCCTGTTGATGACCTTTTAAAAACAAAGTATAAGGATTAAGAAAATGGCTGTATTAACAACTATTGGTAATAAAGAAGATTTCATTGTGCAAATGAATGGTGACTATAACTTACCTTTTGATGAATTGAATGTCACTGTAGCAGGTAATAGTGGTGACGTAATCGCTGTAGGTAGTGGTTTTGGTATTCTAGCTGAAACTAAAGACGCTACTGCTAAGATTGTTCGTGTTTTAGTGCGTGGTAACCCTACTACCGTTAATGCTCAAGCAATTAACTTTAAAGCACTTAACGTAGCAACAACCACTACCGCCTTAGCTAATCAAGGCATCATTGTAGTAAATAACTAATAATAAGGAAATATAAATAATGGCTATTTTAAACAACACACAAGTAGTAGACCGTACTACAGCTATTGAGCGTATTCCATTTAAGAATGGTTTGATTGGTGCTTTAGACCTTTACCGCACTGAACAAGTACGAACAGACGTAGTTACTTTTGATGTTCGTGAGAATAACTTTGCTATTCTTGATGACCATTTGCGTAACGTAGCACAAAAGAACTCTACAGAAGATGCACCTTTCAAAGTACACACCCTACCTGTTCCACATTACCCTATTGTTAAAACTCTAGGTCGTGAGAAACTTGCAGGTGTTCGTGGTTTTGACAAAGAGAGTGAACTAATCATCGGTCAAGCTATTGCTGATGAACTAGAGAAACAAGCTGAACGTCATGACTTGCATGAAGAATACTTGAAAGCACAAATGACCCTTAACGGTAGAGTAGTCACTACCAACTATGGTACTATTGACATGGCTACTGAATTTGGTGTTTCACGCCCTACACAAACTATTCGTGCTACCAATGTCCTAGAAGATTTACAAGCAGGTATGTCTAAATCTAAGAAAGGTCTTAAAACTGGTGGTCGTGTAGCAGGTTATGTATTGTTTGCTTCACCTTCATTGTTCAATGCTTTGATTTTGTCTGCTGACATTAAAACAGCTTACCAATTCTCACAAGCTAGTGGTAACCCATTGCGTAATGAATTAGGTACTGTTGCTAACGGTTACACTATGTTCCGCTTTGGTAATGTTGACGTTATTCTTTATGATGATGCGTTCCAAGACAAAAACGGTAATACACTAACTGTTCTTGCGGAAGGTAAAGGTATTCTAGTACCTCGTACTAAACTAGGTGCAACTGTTTACGCCCCTGCTTCTACTCTAAGTGGTTTAGGTAGTGTTGGTAGTAAGCGTTTTGCTCAAACATACCGTGACCCTAAAGACCGTTATATTGAAGTGGAAAGTGAACAATCTACCCTAGTAATCAATGAACAATTTGGTGCTACTGTAGAAATTTCAATCGCTTAATCAAACTAGCTTCAACAAGGGGGGTGTGTATATTTACACATTCCTCTTTTTTATTTCTTAAAAAACCAATAGAGGATTTGATTATGGGTTTCAATAGACAAGCAACAAACAATGCAAATAGAAAACCTAAAGATTTTACATTTCATATTACACAAGATGACTTAGCTAATAAAATACAAATACTATGTCCCCTTTCAATTAAACAAGAAACCTACTTAAACGACCATGACAACGACATTATTGTTTGGGGTGGTTGTGCTAGTGCAGGTAAGACACAATTAAGCCTATTACACTTAATGCTTTCAGGTATGTTTGATGAACACTATGTAGGTGGTATTGCTAGACAATCAGTTAAGCAAATTAAGATGGCAGGTAGTTTGTGGAGTACTGGTGTTAAGTTGTTCACACCTTACGGTATTAACTCTAACAAGACAGAAAACACATGGACATTCCCTAGTGGTGCAGAAGTTAAGTGTCACTACTTAGACAAGAATACAGATGATTGGCATGGTAGCCAAATGACACAATGTCTTGTTGATGAAGCCCAACAATGTGACGAGGAAGATGTATGGTTTCTTACTTCTCGTTTACGTTCTCAATCATTACAGAAACACCAACTACGTTTAACGTGCAACCCATTAGCTACTTCATTCTTATGTAACTGGTTAGTGAAGGGTGGTTATGTTGGTGATGATGGTTTCCCTGTTAAAGAAATGGATGGTGTTACCACCTACCTATTACAGATTGCAGGTGAATTAACATGGTTTAAAACTAAACAAGAAATGGTTGATGCTGTTGGTAAAGAACAAGCAGAAATGGCTTTAAAGTTTGTATTCTATAGTGCTAATGTTTATGACAATCCGTATGTATGCAAGTATTTACCCCAATATGTTCATAAGCTAGAAAACCAAAATGAAGTGAATAGAGCTAGGTATTTACTAGGTAACTGGTTTGTAAGGGAAGAGAATGATGGGTATATTGAAAAGGAATGGTTTAAAGAAATACCTTTAAGTGAAATTCCACATGACCTACCTACTATTAGAAGTTGGGACTTAGCTTCCACTAAACCACACGCAGGAAATAAAAACCCTGACTGGACTAGAGGTATTAAAGCTAAATACAATAAACATAGTGGTGAATTTTATATTCTAGGAATGGAGTCAACTAGAAACACCCCTGCTATGGTGCAAGCGTTAATTGAGAAAACCGCTAGTGCTGATGGTAAGGATTGTTATGTTTCAATCCCTGTTGATGCAGGACAAGCAGGTGTTGTAGTAGCAGACCAAAAGAAAGCAAGGTTGACAGCGTTAGGTTATAAAGCTGTATTAGACAAGACAAGAGCAGGTAAGTTAGCAAGGGCAGAGCCTTTCTTAATTGCCTTACAAGAGGGTAAAGTTTACATTGTTAATGGTGTGTTCTCTAAAGCTGATTATAACGAACTAGAAAGTTTTGATGGTGCTAAGAACGCAGGACAACATGATGACATTATTGATGCTATTTCGTCTGCTTTTAACATTCTAAAATCTAACAACTTAATTCCTACTATTAGAATTAATCAGAAAGCATTAACTAAAATGAACTTAGGTGGAAGGACACTACTATGAGTATTAAAGGGTTATATAGAACAAACGTAGCTATAGTACGAACCTATGGCACTATTACAAATGGTGAACCTGTAGTATGGGTAAGCCCTATTGCATGGACTAAAGGAAACCTACAACCATACAAGCAAGGTATTATGCAGAGTATTGATGAAGTAGGTATTCACTTTTCTGATTGGCGTGTACTTTATATTAAATCATTTCCTGAAATAGATTATAGCACTAGACCTAGTGAAATAACACAAAAAGGTAAGACATACTTTTACTATGAAGGTGGTTGGTATGATGTGCAAGGTGAACAAGATTGGGCTATGCAAGCTAGGGGTGTTAAACACCATAAGTTGTTAGCTGTTAAAAGTAAGATGCCACCCTCTAGTTTAGTTGGTGACTTAACACCTACAGCTAATTTAGTAGAGAATTTAGAATACGCAGTTAATGAATTAACACAAGTAAACAACACAGTAAAAGAGGTAATATAAATGGCTACAAATACAGATTTCAACAACCTAGTGAGTCGTATTAATTCAGCTACAGAAACACTAGAAAACAATGTTGGTGTTCTAGCACAATCAACCACTGATGTTGTGCAATCAGCAAATGAAGCTAGAGGTTATGCTATTGAAGCTAAACAAAGTGAAACACTAGCAACACAGAAAGCTAACACAGCTACAGAACAAGCTAACAAGGCTACTACAGAAGCTAGTAAGGCTACAGAACAAGCTACAACCGCTACTACAGAAGCCACTAAAGCTATTAATGCTGTAGAGCAAGCTAAAGCCTTAGCACCCTTTCAAGAAGCACCTAAAGACGGTGGTATTTATGGTAGGAAGAATGGTGTATGGACTTTAGTAGAGAACACTGGTAGCGGTAATACACCTATTATTAATGCAGTTAAGACGGTTAATAATATAGCACCTGATGTAAACGGTAATGTCAATGTTACTATTCCTACACCTGTAGAACAAGTAAATAGTGATTGGAACGCTACAAGCGGTAAAGCACAAATCCTAAATAAACCTACATTGTTCAATGGTGACTATAACAACTTAACTAATAAGCCTACTATTCCTACAGTACCTACTAAGGTTAGTGCTTTCACTAATGACAGTGGTTATGTAGCAGAAGCACCTAAAGACAGTAAACAATATGTACGTCAAAATGGTGCATGGGTAGTAAGTAGTGGTGGTGGAAGTGGTGCAAGTAAAGGTTACCCTACTACAGAAAGCTACACTTATGATGGTGTTGCTGTAACTGAATGGCAACGACTAAACCCATTTGAGCCTGTAGAATTAGCTAAAGTACAAGCCTTCTTTGATGCAGACTACTATAGTGCAGGTGATGTTATTACCCCTGATGGTATTAAGTATTTACCTAGTGGTCGTTATTCATTCACTACTACAGATTTCACTACAGCACCACTAATGGGTAAGAATGGTTATATTAACATTATTCTAGCACCTACAACAGCAGACCCTGAAAACAAAGTAGCAGAAGTATTTGTATTAGATGCCAATGAAGTAGTGGTAGCACAATACAGACTAGAAAGCAATAAAACTTTTAGTGTTGTTAGTATGTCACCTAGAAAAGCAGGTTACGAAAACTGGATTGCAGCACCAAACGCTTTTACACTAGGAATTAAAGACTTGTTTACAGCGTTAGATTGGAAGGCAGCCTTTGCTTATAAATATATTGCAGACTATACAAATAGCACTCGTTCGCATGAAGAACTACCTATTGGAATGTATAAGTTTACAAGTCAAGACGTAGGTACATCTTACACAGTACCATTCGCAGGTAGAATGGGTATTATTATGGTGATTGAGTCTTTACCTACTTTTGGTGCTGAGAGAACTGGTGAAGTAGGTAGAAAAACAGTAATGGTAATGAGTTGGAACTCAACAGACATTAAATTTCATGTTCTAGTTAGTCCTAAGACATGGGTAACTAAATAGTAGGTGACTAAATAATGATTGAGAATAAGGAAGTTATAATGTTAGCAATAGTCACCTTAGCAGGTTTTCTAGGGTGGCTTATGCAAACTAAGTTTAAGCAAATAGAAACCCTTAATGACAGAGT
>VNIU01000812.1_pt1 | contig 10443 bp, 8 predicted proteins | sample 7248601 | NCBI WGS metagenome assembly VNIU01 (sample SAMN12251564, study PRJNA551026) | human skin metagenome | isolation source: skin samples from healthy patients and patients infected with Netherton Syndrome | host: Homo sapiens | place: France:Paris
CTGGAATTCTCGCTGACGAGGAATACTTCCTTGACGCCGTGGTCCACCAACCAACGAGCCTCCTCGACGATTTCTGCGATCGGGCGAGAAAGGTAAGAGCCGCGAAAACGCGGGATGGCACAGAACGCACAACGACGGTCACAGCCCGAGGCCATCTTCAGCGGTGCACTGGGCCCTGTCCCGAGCCGTCGCCGAGTGGCTCGGGGGCCGGAATCCGGAGTCACGGAGGCTGAAAGGTCGGGGGCCGTGCCGTGACCGGGAACAGAAACCTCAGCGCGTGCGGTTGGTCGATCGACCGGACTAATCGGCAACAGGGTACGTCGGTCACGGGGAACATGGGTCTCAAGCGATCCGCCGTCCAAGATGGTTCGCAACCGACCCGCGATGTCGCCGTAATCGTCAAAACCCAGCACCGCGTCAGCCTCAGGCAAAGACTCCGCGAGCTCACGCCCGTAACGCTCGGCCATGCACCCAACCGCAACGACTGAGGTCGTGATGCCATTCCCCTTGAGATCGGCGGCAGCCAGCAAGGTATCGACGGAATCCTTCTTGGCCTGCTCGATGAAGCCACAAGTATTGACGACAACGGTCTCCGCCTCAGCAGGGTCGTCGACGAGGCGGAACCCACCAGCCTCCATTCGGGCCGCAAGCTCCTCGGAGTCGACGTCGTTGCGGGCGCAGCCCATCGACACTAGATGGACTGTCATGAGGTGATCAGCGGCAGACACGAGACTCCTGATGGACGAGGTGGTTTCGGCTGCATCCTACGCGTCTACCGTGGGATCCATGACCTTCCGCAAGACCGACCACCACAAGAACGCCATTGACTACGAGGTCGCCGGACTAATGTGGCTCGCTGCTGCCCGGCCAGATGGGGCCGGCATCGTCGAGGTGCTCGACCACGGCAAGGGATGGCTCACCGAACCCGAATTGTCCACTGGGCATCCCACCCGCGAGGCAGCCGAGGACTTTGGCCGCCGACTGGCTCACACCCACGCAGCCGGGGCCTCACACCTGGGGGCTGCACCTGACGGGTTTGTTCCCGACGATGGGTATATCGGCCGTGCTCCCCTGCCACTGCCGTCCGAACCAATCTCCTCCTGGGGAGAGTTTTACGCTCAGTACCGCATCGAACCATATATGGACAGTCTCGACGCTGACGCTCGCGCGATCATGTCCAAGCTCGTCGACCGCCTGGCAAGCGGGGCGCTTGATCACGATGAGCCGGCGTTAGTCACCTGCCCTGCAGCTCGCACCCACGGGGACATGTGGGCTGGCAACCTCATGTGGACCCCCGACGGTGTCGTCCTCATTGACCCTGCCGCTCAGGGTGGTCACGCCGAAGAAGATCTCGCGGCCCTGTCGGTATTCGGTGCCCCATTCGCCGAGCGAATCCGGGCCGCCTACAACGAGGAATCGCCGCTGGCTGACGGTTGGGAGGACCGAATCGGGCTGCACCAACTCCATATGCTCATTGTGCACTGCTGGCTCTTCGGCGGCGGATACGTCGACCAAACCGTCGCGATCGCCCGGCAATGGGTGTGATCCCGTTCCGTGGTCACGCACCTCTCACCGTGGTCTCATAGCGAACGGACCGGGCCACCACCAAGGTTCCATGTGGTCGGCGCATGACCACAACTGCTCGACGTGCAGGGCAAAAACGCCACTGCCACCCAACCAGCTAGTGTGTCCGACACCTCTGACACCCGAACAGTTCGGCCGACCCGATAGCCGCGAACCGCCTCTGTGATCAGCGTTTGGTGGCGGCTTTCAGGGCCAGGGCCGGAACACGCTGCACGTCGTCGATGGCAAGGGCCCTGCCCGGCACCTGCTCCAGGAATCCACGCGGATTCGCCAACGAGATCGCGAGGATTCGCCACCCGGAGACGAGATTCCGTCAGCGGGTCAAGAACGCCAGCGGGCTCATCAGTGCGCGTCCGACCAGGCTTGTGGATCCGACGACCACGTCGCCAACGTCGCCTGCTGCTCAGATGTGATCCGCCCAGACTCAGCAGCCACCTCGATCAGGATCGGATAATTCGACAGGGTATACAGCGGCACTCCCGCCTTCTCGAAGGCGCGGTGTCCCTTCTCCAGCTCGTAGGAGAAGAGAGCGAGGACGCCGACTACCGTCGATCCCTCACGCTCTACCGCCTGGGCGGCTTTGAGCACCGAGCCACCTGTGGAGATGAGGTCCTCGACCATGATGACCTTCGAATGAGCTGGAATACGCCCTTCAATCTGGTTGCCCCGCCCATGGTCCTTTGGAGCAGAGCGCACATAGGCCATGGGTGCGCCAAGCCGATCGGCGGCAAGAGCAGCATGGGCAATGCCGGCAGTAGCAGTGCCTGCCACGACGTCGACCTGATGGACGTTGGTGCGAACAAGTGAAGCCAGCCCATCAGCAATGAGATCGCGAGTCTGCGGATCCGAAAGGGTCACCCGATTGTCGCAGTAGATGGGCGAGTGTAGCCCGGATACCCAAGTGAACGGGGCATCCGGGGACAGCGACACGGCCTCGATGGCTAGCAGGCGCTCAGCAAACTCGCGGGCGATCTCGTTATTGGTCACGGTCATTGCGATTTCCTCCAGGTCGTGTTGTCGTCAGGCCTTACGCCCGGCATTCCAGTCATCGCGAATAGCGTGATAAGCGGCTACCGGGTCGTCAGCTTTGGTAATGGGCCGCCCGACCACGATCGCCGAAGACCCCATCGAGGCGGCGTTGCCCGGAGTGGCGACCCTGGACTGATCCCCTACTGCGGACCCTGCCGGACGAATTCCCGGCGTGACGCGCAGGAAGTTTGGACCGGTTACCGAGGCGATATCGGCGGCCTCGTGAGCCGAACAGACGACTCCGGCCAGTCCAGCAGCCTGGGCGAGCTTGGCGTAGTTGCGCACCGACTCGACAAGCGGCACATCCACTAGCTGCTCAGTTTTCAACGCCTCCGGGGAGGTGGAGGTGAGTTGAGTAATGGCGATGACACGAGTGGTCTCGGCGGCATCTCCCAGGCCCTCAAGCGAAGCCTCCATCATGCTCCTACCACCGGCTGCATGGACGGTGAGTAGGTCCGCGCCCAGCCTGGAGAGGCTAGAAGCGGCACCCTTGACGGTATTGGGAATGTCGTGAAGCTTGAGGTCACAGAAGACGTCGTGCCCGGCCTCCTTGAGGCTGGTCACCACACTAGGCCCCGCTGCGTAAAACAACTCCATGCCGACTTTGACGAAAAGATTCTCCCCGTCGAATCGACCTACGAAGTCAAGAGCTGCCTCGGCGCTAGGAAGATCGAGAGCGATAATCGGGCGGGTGATGTCCATATGAACTCCTTGAGTGGTGGTCGGATCAACGAGACTGCCTAACCTGAGTCCGAAGGTCCTCAAGGCTGGCAATGCCTAGGTCATCCATGAGCGGCTCAAGACCGTTAATGATCTTGGGACAGGCCAACGGATCAGTGAAGTTAGCGGTTCCGACGCCAACTGCCGAAGCCCCAGCTATCATGAGTTCGAGGGCGTCGGCACTTGTCACCACGCCGCCCATACCGATGACGGGGATGTCGACGACCCGGGTAACGGCGTCAATCATCCTCACCGCGATAGGCAGAACGGCTGGTCCAGACAGACCACCGGTGGCGTTAGCAATAACAGGCGTACGCCGTGCCAGGTTGATCCTCATCCCGGTGAGAGTGTTGATGAGGGTTAGACCGTCGGCACCGGCATCGGCGGTCGCACGCGCGATCTCGGTAATGTCGGTGACATTGGGCGACAACTTGACGTAGACAGGCACACTAGCGGCTGCGACGACGGCCTGCGTCAGGTCATGGGCTGCGGTCACATTAGTGCCGAAAGTAATTCCACCGCGCTTGACGTTGGGACAAGAGATGTTAATCTCCACAGCGGCCACATTGGGGGCCGTCGAGATGACCTCGCAGACCCTGACGTAGTCCTCGGTGGTGTAACCGGCGACGTTTGCGATGATGGGCAGGTCCGGGAAGTGCTCAGCCAACCACGGCAGCTTCTCGGCCATGACGACGTCGAGGCCAGGATTTTGCAGGCCGATGGCGTTGAGCATGCCTCCTGGGGTTTCGGCCACCCGAATAACCGGATTGCCACGGCGAGGCTCGAGGGTGGTCGCCTTGACCATGATCGACCCAAGCACCGACAGGTCGTAGTACTCCGCATACTCGGCGCCAAAACCAAAACACCCGCTGGCGGGCATGATCGGGTTCTTAAGGTTCAGGCCCGGAAGGGACACGGCCAATCTAGTCACAGCAGAACCTCCTCGGCCGCGAGCACGGGACCGTCGAAGCACACCCGAAACTGGTGATCGGGATCTCGGGCATCACCGACGACGCAGGCGTAGCACGCGCCTACACCGCAAGCCATTCTCTCCTCCAGAGATAGCTGGGTACGCACGGTCGGCGCTAGTGCAGACTTCACCCATCTCAGCATGGGGAGAGGCCCGCAGGCCTGCACGAGATCGGGGACAAAACGACGAGCCTCGTCAGTCTCGGCAATCTGAGCGACAGTCCCCTTCGTCCCGACCGACCCGTCGTCAGTGGAGACGAGAACCTCACCGAGCTGGCCGAAGCGCTCAGCCCAAAAGATGTCGTTTCGATCGCGGAATCCCAGCCGGAACTGCACCTCGACGCCACGTTCAACAAGTCGCCGTCCCAACAAGTACAGCGGCGGGATCCCAACTCCTCCACCAATAAGCAGGGCCCGCCCCTCGGGCTGAACCGCGTCAACGTCGAACCCATGACCGAGCGGACCCAAGACGTCTACCTCTGCCCCGATCGGCTTTACCGAGAGCGTGTCGGTTCCCTTCCCTACCACCCGAAAGACAAGGGTGTATCCCTCGTCATCGGCGTCCGCAATAGACAATGGCCGGCGCAGCACGTGTCCACCACCGAGCAACAGATCAAGAAAAGTCCCTGGTACAACGTGTGGCACAGGTTCATGAGGGATGAGTCGCACCGAATATATTCCGGTGGCAATCTCGTGACGGTCGGCAAGTCGCATCATCTGTGGGCCACGACGAAACCCAGTCGTCTTTGTCATCAGATCGACTCCGTCGAGAAGACCCGCGATTCCATGACCCGGCAAATCGCCGCAGCGGTATCCAGCGAGGTGAAAAGTGGGATGCCACGAGCGATGGCTTCGCGGCGAATCTGTTTACCGTCGATGATGGTGTCCTGGCCGTTGCCCATGACATTGATGACGGCGTCGCAGCCGTTGCGGCTAATGAGGTCGAGGACGGATTCCGTCGATCCAGCCTCCCCTGACCCAATCTTCTCAGCAACATCGATGCGCAAACCGCCCTCGTCAAAGAAGCGAGCAGTACCCATCGTTCCCACGAGCTGGAACCCAATCCGATCGAAGCGACGAGCCAGCTGAAGTGCCTCTGGCTTGGCGTCATCGGTCACTGTGATGAGGATCTTGCCATATTCGGGAACATGTAGGTTCGCTGCCTCGAACACCTTGTACAGCGCCTTTTCGACGGTGTCGTCGGATCCCATGACCTCACCGGTCGACTTCATCTCCGGGCCAAGGTGGGAGTCAACGAGATCGAGTTTCGAGAAACTGAATACCGGGGACTTGACGTGGATGCGCTTCGAGAACGGCAATAGGCCAGGACGCAATCCCAGGTCAGCGAGGGTCTCGCCGAGGATGATTCGGGTGGCTACCTCAGCCATCGACACCCCAGTTACCTTCGATAGGAAGGGCACGGTACGCGAGGCTCTCGGGTTAGCCTCAATGACGTAGACCGTCTCCTCACCGGTCGCCGGATCATTGGCAACGACAAACTGGATGTTGAGGATCCCCTTGGTCTTAAGGCCTCGAGCCAGCTTCGTCGTCACCTCAATAATCCGGTCGGCAACCTGCTGGCTCATCCGCTGCGGCGGGTAGACGGCCATCGAGTCACCGGAGTGCACACCTGCGCGCTCGATGTGCTCCATGATGCCGGGGATCAGGACGTCAGTGCCGTCACAGATCGCGTCGACCTCACACTCCAGACCATTGAGGTAGCGATCCACCAACACCGGCTTGTCAGGGCTGGCATGCACAGCATCGCGCATGTACCGCTTAAGTTCCTCAGCACTCGTGACGATGGCCATAGCACGCCCACCGATGACGTATGAGGGGCGCACCAGTACCGGGTAACCGAGCTCCTCAGCGACTGCAAATGCCTCCTCGGAAGACCGTGCTGTGCCACCTGGGGCTTGCGGAATACCCAATTCGGCGAGCAGAGACTCGAATCCTTCCCGGTCCTCAGCACGGTCAAGATCGGCCACCTGGGTTCCCAAGATCGGCACCCCGGCCGCCGAGAGCGGTCCGGCCAAGTTAATCGCCGTCTGACCACCGAACTGGACGATGACACCGTCGGGCTGCTCGAGGTCGATGACGTTCATGACGTCCTCAAAGGTCAACGGCTCGAAATACAGCTTGTCGGAGATGGAGAAGTCGGTAGACACCGTTTCCGGATTCGAGTTCATGATGATGGCCTCGTACCCGGCAGCCTGGATGGCCTTGACAGAGTGGACGGTGGCGTAGTCGAACTCGATCCCCTGGCCAATACGGATCGGCCCGGAACCCAAGACGAGAACGCTGGGACGCTGCGACTTTTTCGACTCGTTCTCCATTTCGTAGGTCGAGTAGAAGTATGGGGTTGAGGATTCGAACTCACCGGCACAGGTATCGACCATCTTGTACACCGGCACAATCCCATTATCGACCCGATGAACCCGCACCTCGTCAGGGGTTTTGCCCCAGATCCGTGCGATGGCCAGGTCGGAGAAACCATTGCGCTTGGCAATCCATAGCGCCTCAGGATCCTCGGGACAGGCTCGCAGTCTCTCCTCGATGTCAAGGATGTGGGCGATCTTGTCGAGGAAGAACACGTCAATCCTGGTCTGTTCGTGCAGCTCGTGCACCGTGCGTCCGCGTCGGATCGCCTCAGTCAGGCAAAACAGACGGTCGTCGCGAGCATGCAGCAACCGCTCTTCAAGGATATCGTCAGGTAGATCGGCGACCTCACGCAGAGCTAAGTGGTCGACGCCGATCTCTAGAGAACGCACCACCTTGAGCAGGGACTCCTCGATGGTGCGTCCCAAGGCCATGACCTCACCAGTCGCCTTCATCTGGGTGCCTAGACGACGATCAGCCCGAGCGAACTTGTCGAAGGGCCAGCGTGGGATCTTGGCGACGACGTAGTCAAGCATGGGCTCGAACATCGACCACGTCGTCCCGGTGACGGGGTTACGGATCTCGTCAAGGGTCAATCCGACGGCGATCTTGGCGGCGATCTTGGCGATCGGGTAGCCAGTGGCCTTTGAGGCCAGGGCTGAGGAGCGCGAAACTCGTGGGTTGACCTCGATGACGTAATACTGGAAGGAATTCGGATCGAGAGCGAGCTGGACGTTGCAGCCGCCCTCGATCCCAAGCGTCCGAACGATCTCAATCGAGGCATCGCGCAGCATCTCGTGTTCGACGTCGGTGAGGGTTTGGGTAGGAGCAAAAACGATGGAGTCGCCGGTGTGAACCCCGACAGGGTCAAAGTTCTCCATGGTGCAGACCACCATGGTGTTGTCAGCGCCATCGCGCATCATCTCGTACTCAATCTCCTTGAACCCAGCGATCGACTGCTCGATCAGGCACTCGGTGACCGGGGACAGCTCTAGCCCCTTCCCGACGATACGTACGAGTTCGGCCTCATCGCAGCACATACCACCGCCAGTGCCACCGAGGGTGTATGCGGGACGGACGATGAGCGGGTACCCAATGGTGTTCCCAACCTTGACCGCCTCATCAACGGTGTGAACGACCTCGGAGGCCGGAACCGGCTGACCCAGCTCATCCATGAGCTGCTTGAAAAGATCACGATCTTCGGCTTTCTCGATGGCCGAGAGCTTGGTGCCGAGCAACTCGATACCAAGTTCGTCAAGTATACCGGATTTAGCCAGCTCAGTGGCCATATTGAGGCCAGTTTGGCCCCCAAGGGTGGGGACGATGGCGTCGGGGCGCTCCCGACGCAAAATTGAAGAGACGAACTCGAGGGTGATCGGCTCGATGTAGACCTTGTCGGCAACGTCACGGTCGGTCATGATCGTGGCAGGATTGGAGTTGACGAGGATGACCTCGTACCCCTCCTCCTTGAGTGCCAGACAGGCCTGAGTACCGGCATAGTCGAACTCGGCAGCCTGACCGATGAGGATCGGCCCGGACCCGATGACGAGAATGCGGTGCAGGTCGGTACGGCGGGGCATCAGTTCTGGCCTCCAGTGTGATTGGCGTCCATGAGAGCGACAAAGTCGTCGAAGACGTGAGCGGCATCGTGAGGTCCAGCGGCGGCGTCGGGGTGGTACTGCACCGAAAAAGAACCGAGTCGGGTATGACGCACACCCATGACGGTCTCATCATTAATCTCGATGTGGGTCACCTCCAACTCGGTGCCGGACACCGATTCGGGATCAACGACGTAGCCGTGGTTCTGGCTGGTGAAGTCGATCCGACCGGTCGACAGCTCGCGGACGGGGTGGTTGAAGCCGCGATGGCCGAAACGCAGCTTATAGGTATCGGCACCGTTAGCCAGAGCAAAGATCTGGTGGCCCATGCAAATACCGAAGACCGGGTACTCCTCCTGCAGTTCTCGCACCACATCCTGTACCCCCGGGATGGACTTCGGGTCCCCGGGGCCGTTAGAAAGCATGATGCCGTCGGGCGCCAGGGCCCGCACCCGATCGGCTGAGATGTTCCACGGCACAACGGTCACGGCACAACCTCGCCTGCTCAGCTCCCGCAAGATGGAGTGCTTAAGACCGAAGTCGAAGAGCACCACACTGCGCCCGCCCAAGGGTGACGGGTAGGCGGTGCGGGTGGACACCTGGGCGATCTGGTCGGTAGGCAAGTGGATGTTTCGCAACTTCCCCAGCTCAGCGTCGAGATCAGCGTCAGGGGCCAGCAACACACCCTTCATGACTCCCGCGGTGCGCAACCGACGCACCAAAGCACGAGTATCAATCCCAGCCAGACCAGGGATGCCGTGGGTGGTGAGAAATTCGCCAAGGCTACGCCGATTGCGCCAGTTGCTAGCCAGTCGCGGCACCTCGCGGCAGATGACCCCGGCGGTCGTCGGGAATAGCGACTCCATATCATCACGGTTGATTCCGCAATTGCCAATGAGGGGGTAGGTGAAGGTGACGATTTGTCCGTTATAGGACTGGTCGGTCAAAGTTTCCTGGTAGCCGGTCATGCCGGTAGTGAAGACGACCTCGGCACTCACCTCACGATCGGCCCCGAAAGCCTCGCCCTGGTAGCTTGTCCCGTCGGCCAATAACAGGGTGCGTCTGCTCACTGCGGGTCTCCCATCTCGTGGTCGTCAGTCTTCCCTATCGGCTGGCCGCGACGGTAAACCGTCTGGCCACCGACCATCGTCAGCACGCAGTCACCGCGGACGGAACGACCAGCGAAGGGGGTGTTACGCCCCATCCCGGCTCCGTCCCCGGGAATAATCGTCATCTCGGTGCGCAAGTCGAAAGCGGCCAGGTCGGCCGGTCCTCCCACTCGCAGCCGACCGGCCTCCGGTATCCCGAAGGTCTCGGCCGGCCCGATGGTGAGCCAGTCGACAAGCTGGTCGAGTCGGAACCGCCGGTCAAGCACAAAGTTGGTGTACAGCAGGGCAAAGGTGTGCTCGTTAGTGATGACCCCAAAAGCGGCATCGCGGAAGGAACATGCCTTTTCTTCAGCCGCGTGCGGGGCGTTATCGGTGGCGATACAGGTCAAGGTCCCGTCACACAGACCCTCGACCATAGCGTTGAGGTCGTCACGGGTGCGCAGCGGCGGATTCATCTTGTAGAACCCATCATCGTCGGGGATGTCGTCGTCGGCCAGCAGCAGATGGTGCGGAGCCGCCTCACCGGTGACATTCGCGCCGTCCTCACGGCCCCGACGCAGAGTACGAATCGACTGCCGGGTCGAGGCGTGGCACAGATGGTAGTGGGCACCAGTCTCCTCGGCGATCATGACGTCGCGGGCCACCTGCACAGTCTCGGTAAGACGAGTCATGGGAGGTAGGCCGAGTTCCCTAGCCCGACGTCCGTCGTTGATCACCCCGCCCCGCACCAGGGACTCGTCCTCGGCGTGAGCAGCGATCGGACGGTCGACCGCGGCGGCTGACCGCATCGCGTCGTACATGACTCCGGCCAGCTGCACTCCCTTGCCGTCATTGGAGAAGGCCACTGCCCCGGCCCGTGTCAAGGCCTCAACGTCAACAAGGTCATTGCCCGTCAGTCCAACAGTGATGGGGGCGATGGGCAACACCCGCACCACGGCCGATTCCTCAACCCTCCGGTTGAGGTCGGCCATGAGCTCGGGGCTATGGGGGTCAGGAACAGTATTGGGCATCGCACAAATCGTCGTCCAGCCGCCTCGGGCGGCCGCCGCAGTGCC
>VNIU01000640.1_pt1 | contig 10437 bp, 10 predicted proteins | sample 7248601 | NCBI WGS metagenome assembly VNIU01 (sample SAMN12251564, study PRJNA551026) | human skin metagenome | isolation source: skin samples from healthy patients and patients infected with Netherton Syndrome | host: Homo sapiens | place: France:Paris
ATTCAAACTTAAAAAGAGGCTTGAACATCAATCATTGTTCAGGTATTTTTCACATATTGGCAAGTCGAAGACTGAATTGAAAATGCGCTTATATCAAGCTTTTTTCAACTCTAGTCCTCGTTGCCAGGGATAAGACAATGAATTCTGTCTCACTCACTTTTTTAATTTTATAAGAGAATATTTCGAAATTTCGTTACATCCTACACAATATAGTCTGCGCCATGTTCTTCTAACTCTGGTTGTGCTTTGTCCCCTTTCAAGCCTGTTAAAGTACCGATAAACATAGCTCCTATCTTCTTAGCGCTTATTAAGTCTGCTAAAGAATCACCTACAATAAATACTTTATCCTTGTCTATGATATTTTCTTGTTGTGTACCGTATAAATGATATTTCTCTCTGTTGTTACCATTGAGCGCAACAATATAACTAAATGGATTAGGTTTACCTAATGATTGAAGCTCCGAATAATCACTTTCAGCATTTAGGACTTCACTCACTGTAACAATGTGATTTTCATCAAAATAAGATTTAAGCTCAAGTGTCTCAAATGGAATAATAGTTTCAGTCCTTGGACGTCCTGTTGCAATCGCCATGTGATAACCGGCTTATTTCAAATGTTGTAACAAAAGTTGAATTTCTTCTTTGGGTTTTAAAATCACTTCTTCATAAATAAAGCCTCTCTTAAAATCTTGCAAAGCATAACCATCTTCTACTTTATTAAATAAATCTGTACCTAGATACCATTCTTGATATGTATCTTTTGCTAATTGCCATAGATTACTCTTCAATCTGAATAAACCTGTATCTTCAATTTTTAATTGTGCTTGAGCATATGCTTCTAAATCTGAATAAATTGCATCTTTACCATTTCTAAACGAATTAATAACGTTTAACGGCTTTTAATAATCAATGTCTGTATAAATTAATTGCTTACTCATATCAAAGAGTGTTTTTTCATCAAAAGTAGATGAACTTAAGAAACGGCATTGTAAAGGTTTGTTTAATTGCTTAGCAATATCAATAAGAAGAATACTAAACACGATAAACAACATATCCCAGTTTGAATTTAAACCAAGTGATTTTAATTGATTCAAAATTTGATCGTTTTGAAATACACGTGCAAGAATCTCTTGAATTTTTTCATCATTTAATTCATCTTCAAAATCTATAAATTCTCCGCACCTTAAAAACGTAAAACTGGTTAATAATTCTTCCACAGTAATTGCTGATACATCAAAACATCGTTCTTCACTTAAAAATACGCCATCTACATCAAATAATACCGACTTCATGCCTTACCTCTTTCCTTTCAGAAAATTCTGTTACAATTTATATTACATGTTTCATCAAAAAAGGGCAAACTCATCATGAGTATGCCCTTTTCTCTCTAATTATTCATTTGTTTTTCAATTTCATCTGCAACTTGTTGAACATGAGTGCCAATAATGACTTGTGTAGAATGTTTACCATTTTTTGTAATACCAATAGCACCAGCATTTTTGATTTTCTGTTCATTAATGATTGAATTGTCTTTGAGTTCCATGCGAAGCCGTGTCGCACAATTTGTTAAGCTATTAATATTTTTAGAACCACCTAAACCTTCTAAAATTTGTGTAGCTGTTTGATAATATTTACCTTTGGAAGATGAATGATGATTCGTATTATTTTCAGTAGTAGTGTTACCGGTTGGATCCTGTAGTTCGTTATCTCCGCGACCAATCGTACTTAAATTGAAGATTCTGATAACCATTCTAAATATAACATAATAAAGCACAAAGAAGACGACGCCTTGAACGAGTAACATCCACGGTTGATTTGACACTGGATTAACAAGAGATAAAGTAAAATCAATGAGTCCTGCACTAAATGAGAAGCCTGCTGTCCAATGGAATACTGCGGCAATAAATAATGATAGCCCTGTTAGAGCAGCATGAATAACGAATAATATCGGTGCAACAAACATAAAGGCAAATTCTATAGGTTCAGTAACACCCACAAAGAAAGCTGAGATAGAACTTGCTAAGAACCATGCATACACTTGTTTTTTTTGACTCGTTTTAGCAGTATGATACATCGCTAAAGCTGCAGCTGGTATACCAAACATCATCACAGGGAAAAAACCTGCTTGATATCTACCTGTAATACCTTTAATCGCAGCTTTACCACTTTGGAACTTACCTATATCATTAATTCCTGCTGTATCAAACCAAAATACATTATTCAGAGCATGATGCAACCCAGTAGGTATTAATAATCTATTAAAGAAACCATATAATAATGCTCCGAATGGTCCCATACCTACTATCCACTTACCAAAAGTTACTATTCCATTAAATACAGGTGGCCAAACAAATAACAGAATAATAGCTAGGAATGTACAAAAGAATGCTGTCATGATAGGTACTAAACGTTTACCACTAAAAAATGATAATGCCATTGGTAATTCTGTTTCACTAAATTTGTTATAACAATAAGCAGCAATAAGACCAATTAAAATGCCCACAAACACGTTGCCATTGTTCATTTGTTCAAATGCTACATTCACTTTTGACTCTTTAATCTGTAGTAATGGAGCTAGTTTAACAGGAGACAAAACAACTGTCACAATAAAAAATCCTAACGCAGCTGCTAATGCGACTGCACCATTATTTTTCTTAGCCATACCTATCGCAACACCAATTGCAAATAAAATACCTAATTGATCCAAGATTGCCGTACCTACACTAGTAAAGAACATTGCAACTTGAGGTAAAATGGACAACGCATCAAGTAAATGCCCTATTCCCACTATAATTGCTGCAGCAGGTAAAACTGCAACAGGTAACATTAAAGATCTACCTAAATTTTGAAAAAATTTGTACATTAACATCATCCCTCGAAGAAAATTTAAAATTTACATCAATCTCACATTATAATTAAGTATCCAAAGTAAAACTAATTAATTTTACTTAATTAATTTACCATAAAACATGAGTTAATTGACCTTTTAATTATGATAAAATTCAACTATTTCGTGAGTTCATGTCTTTTGCATGTAAACGCTTAATTTATGTGGCAAAAATTAAAGAACGTACATACTATATTTTTCATTTTTGATATGACGTTCCCTAATCAATTCACTTAGTTATATAAATGTTCTGAGATTTTATTAAGATCTTTTTGTAATTGAGCTGTAAGTCGTTCTATTTCTTTTGTAAGATACTCAACTTTCTCGTTTCGCTTTAAATCTTTAGGAATATCACTCATTTCAATAGGTTCGCCTATTTTAATCAGAGCTTGACCGGTAATTAAACCATGAATTTTTGTAGGACCAACATAAGCTGCAGGTAAAATCGGAGCTTTGCCCAACATTGCAATAGTTGCTGCTCCACGTTTTAGTGGTGCGCCTTCAACTGATGTACGGTGACCAGTTGGGAAAATACCTACTGTTTTATGTTCTTTTAGTAAACTAACAGGTCTTTTTAAAGTACTTGGACCTGGATTTTCCCTATCCACAGGAAAGGCATTTAAAAAAGTGAGAAATTTTCCTGCCCACTTATTACTAAATAATTCTTTTTTTGCCATATAATGAATTTGATTGGGCAGTAAAGCCATACCTAACATTATCACTTCGTTATAACTTTCATGAGTACAAGTCACAACATATTTACTATTTTTAGGAATATTCTCTTTTCCAATCACGTATAATGATTTAGACATTTTGATAAGTATAACGTCTAATATTTTACTTATAAAACTATACATAATGTCACCTGCTTATTTTTTTATAACCATAACGATTTTATCACTATCAATTTCATAGAACAATACAATTCTACTTTTACACGTCAAAATTTTTGATATCACGACATTAATCTGAGTGTTTCGTCTATAAAATTATTACTTTAGCCTTCCTAATACTCTTTGTTAAAACTCAACTCATTTTTTATTAGCAATACTGTTTACCTACCTAATAAAGTCTATAACTAAAAATTTTATGATTGACCAGAAATTTGATATAATCAGTAAATACATGAATTTATTAATTATATGATAATTTTTATTATAAAAGTCACATTCTCACAATTAGTCAGATTATCCTTAGCCGTTATCTACGTCTAAAGTCTGATAGTGATTTACTAGCAAATTTTATCAAAAACTAACATAATTATATTTAAGAGAATATATTTTGGAGGTTAAATATGTCAGAACACAATCAACAGGTATATGACAATCATCAACGATCTTTTCTACATAAAAAAACAAGGTTTCCTTGGTTCAAAACTATACTCGTCGCGCTAATTGCTGGAATTATTGGTGCACTTCTCGTCTTAGGTATTGGTAAAGTTCTTAACCATACATTACTCAATAACGACGGTGCTTCTGTACAAGAAGTATCTAATAGTAAGGGTGGCAATCAATTAGATGGTAAAAGTGATAAGTATAAATCAGTACATGACATGATTAAAGATGTGTCACCCGCTATTGTTGGAGTCATCAACATGCAAAAATCTTCGAATTTAGATGATTTATTAAAAGGAAAATCTTCTAAACCTGAAGAAGCTGGTATAGGTTCAGGAGTCATTTATCGAGTTAGTAACGGTTCAGCCTATATTGTAACCAATAATCATGTGGTAGATGGTGCCTCTGAAATAAAGGTGCAATTACATAATTCTAAGCAAGTAAAGGCTAAACTAATTGGTAAAGATGCTTTAACAGACATCGCAGTACTTAAAATAGACAATACTAAAGGTATTAAATCAATTAAATTTGCGAACTCATCTAAAGTTCAAACTGGTTATAGCGTCTTTGCTATGGGTAATCCTCTAGGTTTAGAATTTGCAAATTCAGTTACTTCAGGAATTATCTCTGCTAGTGAACGTACGATTGATGCTAACATGTCTGCGGGTAATACAAAAGTAAATGTTTTACAAACAGATGCTGCTATTAACCCAGGTAACTCAGGTGGTGCACTTGTTGATATTAATGGTAATCTTGTTGGTATTAACTCTATGAAAATTGCTTCTGAACAAGTAGAAGGCATTGGTTTTTCAATTCCCAGTAATGAAGTGAAAGTTACTATTGAACAACTTGTCAAACATGGTAAAATAGATCGCCCTTCAATAGGAATTGGTCTTATTAATTTAAATGATATACCAGAGACATATCGCAAAGAGCTACACACTTCAAAAGATTCAGGTGTTTATGTAGCAAAAGTAGATAATGGAAACCCTATTAAAAAAGGCGATATTATTACTGAAATAGATGGTAAGACAGTAAAAGAAGATACGGATTTAAGATCTTATCTTTATGAAAATAAAAAACCTGGCGAATCGGTAACAATCACAGTAATAAGGGATGGCAAAACAAAAAAACTAGATGTTAAACTTAAAAAGCAAACAAGTTCATCTCAACCAACCCAATCTCAAAGTCAATTTGCACAATAAAATAAGCACTTAATCTCAACAATAAAGACTAATAAGCCAACCAATGATGATGTAAACTCATATTCGCATTAAGCGTTACTATCTACATCTCTCATTGGTTGGCTTATTTTAATTATAACCCAGCAAAGAAATTAATCCACAGAATTAATGTTTATACTCATTTATTTACTCGTAATTAACCATGAAGTATTTTTTCTTACCACGGCGAATAATTGTAAACTCACCTTCAATTCGATCAACATTACTAAGCTCGTAATCCACTGATTGTTGACGTTCACCATTTATATAAATTGCACCATTATTAACATCTTCACGTGCTTGACGTTTTGAAGTAGAAATACCTGTTTCAATTAATGCTTCAATAATATTAGTCGTATCTATAGACAATGTTACTTGTGGTACATTTTTGTAACCTTCTTCGAGTTCTTTAGCTGATAATGATTTCAAATCTCCACTAAATAATGCTTTAGAAATACGTATTGCATCATTTAAAGCCTCTTCACCATGGACAAATTGAGTCACATTTTCAGCTAATGCTTTTTGAGCTTCACGTAAATGAGGTGCTTCTTCTTTAGATTCTTCCAAATGATTAATCTCATCTTTACTTAAGAAAGTAAAGTATTTTAAGAATTTAATCACATCTTCATCTGATTGATTTATCCAAAATTGGTAGAATTCATATGGGCTTGTTTTCTCTGCATCTAACCAAACTGCACCTGATTCAGACTTACCAAATTTTTTACCATCAGATTTAGTAACTAATGGAATTGTTAGACCAAATGTTTCTGTTTGACCATACATACGACGCATTAACTCAATACCACTAGTAATGTTTCCCCATTGATCTGAACCACCTACTTGTACTTTACAATTTAGTTCACGATTTAAATGACCGAAATCAATTGCTTGTAAAATTGTGTAAGTGAACTCAGTATATGAGATACCATACTCTAAACGTGTTTGAATTGAATCCTTACCTAACATATAGTTCACACCCACATGTTTACCATAATCACGTAAAAAACTAATGAGTGAAATTTGACCTAGCCAGTCTTTATTATTTACTAATATAGCACCTTTATCAGTTCCAAATTCAAATAATTTATGCATTTGCTCAGATAAACTTTTTACATTTATTTCTACTTGCTCTTCAGTTTGTAACACTCGTTCTTCTGATTTACCTGATGGATCTCCAATCATTCCAGTTCCACCGCCAATTAAGACAATTGGGCGATGTCCATGTTCCTGGAAACGTCTCAATGTTAAAAATGGGAGTAAATGTCCGATATGTAAGCTGTCTGCCGTAGGATCAGCGCCACAGTATAAGGTCACTTGCTCTTTATTCAATAAATCTTCAATTCCTTGTTCATCAGTTTGCTGATAAATCAAGCCTCTCCACTTTAAATCTTCAATTAATGCATTAGCCATAATTTATATCCTCCTCAAAATTTTCTCATTTTTGAAAAATAAGTCTTCGATAGCGAAATTAATTAATATATTTACCTATATTTATTTCTCAAAGAAATTATAAAAGCAAATAAAAACACCCTTACAGTTGTATACGTAAGGGCGCAAGTGCACGGTACCACCATACTTGAATAAGAGTTTAACACTCTTAGATTACTTTATTAATGAAACGTTCATTAATGAAACGTTGAATAACTGTAAAAAGGTGTATTCACACAAAGTAACTACTAGTTCTCAGCAACCACTAGTTCTCTGAAAGTATACTTCAATGTTACTTCTCCTCGTATTCAAAGCATATCGAATTGAATTTAATTATAATTAACATTATTTTAAAAGTCAACTTTACAAATATGGTATACTATATCTTAAATTAGGAGGTATATAATGCAAGATTATAAGAGTATTCATCAAGCTTCAGACAAATACATGCGATTCGAACATATTTATAAAAAGATAAAACACCTTTGCGTTAGCATCTTTCTCGTCCTAGTGGCAATAGTCATTGTCTTACTCTTAGCATTAGTCTTATACTTCCGCCATTTAACTTCCGAAGCATCGTCCATTAGCGACAATGAATTAAAACATAAAGTACTTCACATACCTGGTGATGAGTTAATTAATCATCAAAGTAGTCATATTCTAAATGAATATAATCATTCACAAAACACTCTAATTGTAGGACCAAAACTCGTTAATCCAAATATCATTGATGCACTTACTTCTTCAGAGGATACGTTATTTTTTAAACATAACGGAATACTACCTAAAGCACTGTTAAGAGCAATGTTTCAAGATGTATTAAACACTAACGAAACCTCCGGTGGTAGTACCATCACACAGCAGTTAATCAAAAACCAAGTATTAACTAATAAAAAAACTTACAGTCGAAAAGCAAATGAAATTATTTTAGCTATGAGAGTCGAAAAGTTATTGTCTAAAAAAGAGATCATTTATACTTATCTCAATATTGTCCCATTTGGACATGATTATAATGGTGCCAATATTACAGGCATTTCATCAGCATCATATAGTTTATTTGGCATATCAACTAAAGAGCTTAACATTGCGCAATCTGCCTACCTTGTTGGTTTACTTCAAAGTCCATATGGATATACACCATACGATAATGAAGGAAATTTAAAAAGTGAAGAAGCTTTGCAATACAGTATTCATCGACAGCATTATGTCTTAAAACGCATGTTAGTTGAGGGTAAAATTTCTAAAAAACAATTTAGTAAAGCGAAAAAGTATCGAATTAAATCTCACTTACTCACTCATCCTCCGCATTAAACAACTTATATCAAATAAGTATATAAGTAAACCTGCGACACCAATCATTGTCACAGGCGTTTTTTACGTATTAGCAGTCAATGACTGAATTGAAAATATGCTTATAAAAAACGTTTTTATAAGTTTATGTTGGTGCTCCAACACAATGATTCTTATAAAGAGAATCTACGGAAAATGCAAATTGGGATTCGAGGCGAAGTTATGAATTTAGAATAAATTCTCACTGACTCATATAACTTATTATAATTAGAATAACCCTATAGCATGTCCATCATCTGTAACATCCATATTAAGTGCAGCTGGCTGTTTAGGTAAACCGGGCATCGTCATTATAGCACCAGTTAATGCTACAACAAATCCAGCACCTGTTTTAGCTTCGAGCTCTCTAATCGTTATTTCAAAACCTGTTGGCGCTCCTAAAACTGTTTGATCGTCAGTAAATGAATATTGAGTTTTAGCCATACAAACTGGATAATTATCCCAACCATTTTCTTTAAACTGTTGAAGTTGTTTTTTTGCTTTACTACTAAATGTAACTTTAGAACCGCCATAAATCTCCTTAACAATCGTCTCAATCTTAAACTCTAAAGATTGTTTTAAATCATATAAATGTTTAAATGATTGTGGTTGATCCATCACTTCTAAAACTTGATTTGCTAAATCAATACCACCTGCGCCACCTTTTTCCCAAACCTCTGTAAGCGCAATACGTACCTCATTTTCTTTTGCCCATTGTTTCACACATTCTGTTTCAGCAACACTGTCATGAACGAATGCATTTAGTGCAACTACAGGCTCTAGTCCGTACTTTCTAACATTGTTAACATGACGTTCTAAATTAACAATTCCTGATTTAACCGCTTCTACATTTTCTTCTTTAAGGTTTTCTTGAGCAACTCCACCATGTATTTTAAGTGCACGAATTGTAGCTACAACCACAACTGCAGAAGGTTCAAAACCAGCTTCACGAGATTTAATATTAATAAACTTTTCAGCACCTAAATCTGAACCAAACCCTGCTTCAGTTACAACAATATCAGCTAAATTCCTAGCTGTTTCAGTCGCTAATATTGAATTACATCCATGTGCAATGTTAGCAAATGGACCACCATGAACAAGTGCTGGAGTCCCTTCAATTGTTTGAACTAAATTGGGTTTAATCGCATCTTTAAGTATCATTGCTAAAGCACCGTCAACTTTTAAGTCAGCTACCGTCACAGGCTTACGATCTCTAGTGTAACCAATAGTGATACGACTAATTTTATCTTTTAAATCTTTAAAATCGCGACTCAAACACAAAATTGCCATAATCTCTGAAGCAACAGTTATATTAAAACCATCTTCTCTTGGTACACCATTAGTTGGTCCACCCAAACCCACATTGACATAACGTAATGCTCGGTCATTCATATCTAGTACGCGCTTCCATTCAATTCTTCGTTGATCAATACCTAGTTCATTTCCATGATGTAAATGATTATCAATAAAAGCAGAAAGTGCATTATTCGCAGTTGTAATTGCATGAAAATCTCCATTAAAATGTAGATTAATATCTTCTATTGGAAGTACTTGTGCATATCCTCCACCTGTTGCCCCACCTTTAATACCAAAAGTAGGTCCTAAAGCAGGTTCACGTAAAGCTACCATGACATTTTTATTTAAGGCATTAAAAGCATCTGATAAACCAACTGTTACTGTAGATTTACCCTCACCAGCAGGAGTTGGGCTAATTGCTGTGACTAATACAACTTGTCCTTTACTATCTTTCTGCTGAATTTTATTAATATCAATTTTAGCTTTATAATGGCCATATTGTTCAAGCGCATCAGCAGTTATTCCTGCCTTCTTCGCAATATCTCCAATTGGTTTAAGTTCTGATTGATTTGCTATGTCTAAGTCCGATAAATGCTCCAAAATATTCAACCCCTTAAAATTTTACAAAATTATAATTATGTATATCATCTTATAAGCACTATAATAACTGACTCATAATGAAATGTCGAATTATTTTCTTTTTTATACATTTAATGTTCGTTATTTATAGTTACTTTCATCTAATGAATCATTTTTCTTTTAATAGTAGCCACTACTATTTTACAACATCATTTATCACCTTTTTAGACTTAATAATAAAACAGACAAATTATAATGATAAGTCCAAAAAGGTCTTCAATTGTTTACATACTCATTGAATTTGCCTATTCTATAATTATCTTTAATTTAAAGTGACTAACCACACAAAAATATATCATTA
>VNIU01000929.1_pt1 | contig 10435 bp, 8 predicted proteins | sample 7248601 | NCBI WGS metagenome assembly VNIU01 (sample SAMN12251564, study PRJNA551026) | human skin metagenome | isolation source: skin samples from healthy patients and patients infected with Netherton Syndrome | host: Homo sapiens | place: France:Paris
ATCGCAGTCTTTACCTCTGTGCAGTTGGGCGTGTACGCCCTAGCCCAAATCCCCACCGGCATCTTGATTGATAAATTTGGCCCGCGCTTACTCCTCGTGGTCGGCGCGGTCATTATGGGCATTGGCCAGGTCGTCTTGGGTTTTACCACCAGCTATGGCGTAGCCATTACCGCGCGCGTGCTCATCGGCGCAGGCGATGCCACAGCGTTTCTCTCCGTGATGCGCATCCTGCCTTATTGGTTCCCACTGCACCGCACACCCATGTTCACCCAGGTGACGTCGTCGCTGGGACAGATGGGTCAGTTCATTTCCGCGGTTCCTTTCCTGTGGTTGCTGGGTGCGGCCGGATGGACCGCTGCCTTCGTTACCCTTGGCGCGGTGGGCATCCTGGTAGCAATCGCCGCCATCGTGGCGGTGGCAGACTCACCAGAGAAGTTAGGGATTATCCCCACGGAGAAGGAACCACCCAACTCGCAGGCCACCAGCATCCCGGCCCGCTTGAAAACGGTATTCCGTTCCCCAGTGGCCTGGCAGGCTTACTTCATCCACTACATTGGCATGCTCCCGCTCATCGTCTTTGTCATGCTGTGGGGCATGCCCATGATGACCCAGGGCATGGAGATGTCCAAGGCCAAGTCCAGCCTGGTACTTACCTTGCTGGCGGTATTCTTGGTCTTCGTCGGCCCCCTGCACGGCAAAATTTCCTCCCGCGCGCAGCATGTCCGCCCATGGCTTAGCCTCGGGTTTGTCGCGGTTCACGTACTTGCGTGGTTGCTTTTCTTTGCCTTTGGCACCGACAGCGGACTAGCCGCAATTTTGGTGGTGTCCTTCATTACCGCGTTGTGCACACCGACGGCTAACTATGGCTTCGATATCGTGCGTGAGCGCATGGACCGCTCCGTGGTGGCCACCGCTACGGGCTTGGGAAATATGGGCGGGTTTACCTCCGGCATGTTGGGTGCGCAGCTCTTTGGCATGGTCTTGGACCACTCCTCCGACGCCCCTGATTACTCCATGCCGGATTTCACTGCGGCCGCGGCTGCGGTACTAGCCGTTTGGGTAGTAGGCATGATTGGTGTGGTCATCACCCACTTCCTTCGCCGCCGCGCCGGCGAGAACGGGCCTTCTGTCACCATCGTGGAGGTTTCCTAGAAGCCCTCGACTGATTACTCTGGGTTGAGGATAAAGCGAATGGTTCCTTCAGGGTCCGCCAAAAGCTCCCGGGTAGCCGCCACGGCTTCCGCTTCATCAAAGGCAATGCGTTCAAAGCCAGTATCGTTGAGCTCCACAATGTCCGCACCAGGGCAGGTTAGAAGAATCGGCGAGTGCGTGGCAATAATGACCTGTGCGCCGCGGTCAACCGCTAGGGCAATTTCCCCTACGAGGGCTAGTTGCCGGATAACGGACAGCCCTGATTCTGGCTCATCAAGGATGTACACGCCTTGGCCATTGATGTGCTCGTAAAGCAGGTCGAAGACGGATTGTCCGTGCGAGCGGCGGGACAAATCCACATTCTGAGAAAGAGTCGAACGGCCGCCACGTTCGGCCGCTGAATCCCCACGTCCAATCAAGTACTCGTGCTTTTCGGCGCGCAGGAAATAGGCACGCTGGATCACTTCCTCCGTATCGCAGCGAATGGGGCTACGAGGAACGATTTCATCTGGGTCGTCCATCCGGCCGCCCGCAGGTGAACAGCCCAAATCGCTAGCCACGCCAGCGAGCAAGCTCGATTTACCAATGCCGTTTTCTCCTACAAAGACGGTGACGGGGCTTCGCAGCTTGAAGCTGCCCAAATCAGCTAAATAGTCGAAGACGGGCAGCTCGGCGCGGTAGTCATCAGGCTTAAACTTCAGGCTTAGGGCATCAACCAGCATGGGCCCTAGGTTAATTCAGTTCATCGAGTACGCGCAGCGCATCTTCCTGCGCTGCCGCCGCGCCAAAGTTTTTCAGGTGGCCGCCCAAGTCGCCGGCCGGAACTGACTGGGCGATGGTATCGGCCGGCACGGTATTGACGGCATAAGCCACCCCTACCCCGCCGGTGATGGGGATGGCAATGGCGGCGAGTACTCCCGCCGCGGTCGACAGCGTGGTCTTGAAAGTCATAGTCTCCTCCAGAGGCTTCGGCACCGAGCACCCTGCCCGTTACCAATTTGTGATGTTTTACCTTAGGAAGAGTTACTGCCAAGGCCATGCCGCCTAGCTGCGGGTTGCCTGAATTTTCGCGCCCAGTTCGCGAGGAAATAAAGGGCTAGTTTGCTGGATAGCTCTCGGCCACGATGCCATCGCTGGCCGGCATCACAAGGCCTCGCTCAAATGCTACGAGGACTGCCTTTTCATCTGATTCGCTGATGTCACCAGACTCCACCGCACTGTTGAGCTCGCGCTCGAGGTAGACGCGCACATCGGATTTGCCGTTTTCCGTCTGGGTAATATCCCGCGGGACGGAATTGAGCGGGATGCCCAGCGCCTTCGCCAGGGAGGTCACGCGGTTGGCGTCGGTGGAATCATCGGCCTTGATGTCACCATTGACCTGTGCGGGCATGTCTTCCTGAACCACGCCACCAGCCACGGCCTCGCCCACCGTCTTCGTCCCCTTGGGGGGATTATCGCGATTGGTAGCCCACACCCCGACAGCGATAGCCACGATGACGGCCACGGCTACAAAGGCCCACAGGTAGATGAGCTTATGTCGATACACTCCGCTGATTTTAGCCATGGTAACCAGCGCCATCGCCGAAGGAACCGTAGTCATTGCCGCGAGGGTTCTCGCCGCGATCATTGAGGGCGTCGATGATGGAGCGGATGGTGGCCTCTCCTATGCGGTCGGCGCGCCCCCACGAGCGAGGTGCCTGGCGAGAATTGTGCGGTGCTGATTCTGGCCGCGGCGGCGCTGGCTTTTCCTCCCTCGGCGTGGAGACCTCGACGGTCAAGGTGGTGTCATCAAGGTGGAGGGCGTCACCGTCGCGCACGCCCGCGGCACGCGCTGCGGAAAGCAGCGCGGATAGTTCGCCCACCGTGGCATTGTCCACATCGAGTTGCAGCTTAAAAGACATAACTAGCCAGTCCTTTCCTATTCCCATCCCACTTTAGAGTCCGAAAGTGCAAAAAGTAAGGGCGCGGTGCGCACATCGGGGACTTTCAAGGCTAACTCTAAGAATGCTCGAAGGATTCCTCCTCGCCCCAGAAGACCTCATCGACAACCTTCCGGGCATGGCGGGTAAGTTTCAGATAGTTTTCTAGAAACTCTTGGTTCTCCTCCGGCGGCCAGCCAGCGGCACCGGCTACCTGGGCCAGCTGCGGGCCGGGCCCGGGCAACTGGTCGACGCGCTTGCCGCGCACGAGCACCAGTGCATTGCGGGCGTCGGTAGCCATAAGCCAGGCCTCGCGCAGGTCAGAGACCTGATCGGCAGACAGGATTGCGGTTTCTTCCAAGGCATCGAGCACGCGCAGTGTGGACGGATCGTGCAGTTGGGCATACTCGTGGGCATGCATCATGGTCAGGAGCTGCACAGTCCATTCAATATCTGAGAGCGCACCGCGCCCCAGCTTGGTATGAGTATTGCGGTCCGCGCCGCGCGGGAGGCGCTCATTGTCCACGCGCGCCTTCATGCGCCGGATATCGCGAATGGTCGAGGCGCTCGCGCCGCCTTCTGGGTAGCGGAAGCTATCGACCATGGATATAAATCGCTCGCCTACTTCCCTATCGCCAGCCACGAAGGCCGCGCGCAACAAAGCCTGCAGCTCCCACGACTCGCCCCACTCGCGGTAGTAGCGCTCATAGGAGGAGATGGTGCGTGCCACCGCACCAGAACGGCCCTCCGGGCGCAGGCCCAAATCGACGTCCAGTGGTGGGTCGCCTGAAGGCTTAGACAGGCGGCGCCGAAGCTTATCGACGATCCCGATGGCCCACTTCACGGCCTCCCCTTCCGCACCAGAGTCATCGGCTGGTTCGCTAGGTTCTGCTACGACGAGCACATCCGCATCTGAGCCAAAGCCCAGCTCCATGCCTCCCAAGCGGCCCATGCCAATGACGGCGATGCGCGCTGGCGGCTCTGCGTCTTCGTTGGCAAGGCGCCACGCGCGCACCTCGGCGCGAAGTGCAGCCTCAAGGACGGCATCCCAAATTGTGGATAGCTCATGGCACACCTGCTTGACCGGCATGAAGCCCAGCAAATCCGCACTGGCGATGCGGGCCAACTCCACTCGGCGCAACGAACGCGCCACCGCCACCGCTTTATCCGGGTCGGCGTGGCGCTTGCTGGAATTGACCAGCGCCTTGGAAACCTGTTCGGGCTTGGTTTCTAGCAGTTTGGGGCCAGTGGCGCCGTCGGAAAGCTGCTTAACCGAATCCGGCGCGCTAATAATCAGATCAGAAGTAAACGGCGAGGTACCCAAAATGTGCATGAGCCGCTGGCCCACAATTCCTTCATCGCGCAGCATGCGCAAGAACCACGACCTATCGTTCGCGGCCTCCGAGAGCTTGCGATAGTTCAACAGGCCCATATCGGGGTCTGCGGTATCGGCGAGCCATTCCATCAAGGTAGGCAGCAAGATTGCCTGAATGCGTGCCTTGCGGGAGGTTCCCGCCGCCAGGGAGGTCAGGTGCTCAAAAGCGCGGTTTGGGTGGTTATAGCCCAACGCGGCCAACTGCAGCTTGGCGGCCTCCGGCGAAAGCTTAAGCTCATCAGCGGACATGGTGACCACGGAATTAAGCAGCGGCCGGTAGAACAGGCGCGAGTGCAGCTCGGAGATCCGCAGGCGGATCCGGCGCAGGTGCGACAGCATGCGCTCGGCCGCCGACTTGGTGCCCTGCGGATAAAAGCCGGCGATGCGCGCCAGCCACTTCATCCCGTCTTCGTCGTCCTTATCCGGCAGCGTGTGCGTGCGGCGGAAGCGCTCTAATTGCAGGCGGTGCTCGAGCAGGCGCAAGAATTCATAGGCTTCAATGAGCTGGGTTCCGTCCTCGCGGCCGACGTACCCCGCTGAAATCAGCGCCTCCAGCGCCTCCACCGTGGAAAGCGCGCGCAGCGTCTCATCGGAGCGACCATGGACCAACTGCAGGAGCTGGACAGCAAATTCGATATCGCGCAGGCCGCCCACGCCTAGCTTCAGCTCGCGGTGTTTGAGCTCTGCGGGAACATTGGCCAGCACGCGGCGGCGCATGGCCTGTACGTCCTCAACAAAGGACTCGCGCTGCGATGCCGTCCACACCATCGGTCGGATCTGGTCCAAATAGTCCTGGCCTAGCGGGAGGTAGCCGGTCATAGCGCGCGCTTTAAGGAGCGCTTGGAATTCCCACGTCTCCGCCCACCGCTTGTAGTAGGCCACGTGGGATTCCAAGGTGCGCACCAATGCGCCCGACTTTCCCTCGGGGCGCAGGTTCGCATCCACCTCGAAGAAGGTGGTGGATCCAATGCGATTAAACTCCGCCGCCAGCCGCGTGGCTCGAGGGGTTGCCTCGCTGCCGACGAAAATGACGTCCACATCGGAAATATAGTTCAGCTCGCCTGCGCCGCACTTGCCCATCGCCATGACTGCCAGCTGTGCATCCAAGGGGTCATCGCCGTAAATGGTGCGCACGGCGCAGGCAAGGGAGGCGGTTAAGGCGGCGTCGGCAAGCGCGGTGGTCAGCGCCGTAATCTGGCGAAATCCTACCTCCGGCTGCAGCTTGGTCTGGCCCTTACGTGAATGGAAGGTGCCCGCCACATCGCAGGCGGCAATGCGCATCATCAAAGTGCGGTAGGTCGTGCGCAACGCCTGCTTATGCTCGCCCTCGCCGGCGCGGTAGGTGCCCGGCGCGCTCAAGTCCTTGCGCGCCGGATCGGGCCGGTCAATGTCATCGGCAAAGTCCGCGGGCTCGGCATCGACGGCACCGAGCAGGCTTTGCAGCATCTCTTCAGACTGTGGAAGAGGTTTTTCTAGTTCTCGCCACAGCTCAGGGTGCGCCGCGAGGTGATCGCCAAAGGCAGTCGACGCACCCAGTAGTGCGAAGAGGCGCACGCGCAGAGTTTCATTGGAACGCACGGCATCATCGAGCTCTGGGGCTTGTTCATAGATGCGGATCAGATTATTGAGAGCCAGGTCTGGGTCGCCCACGGCAGCGAGGGTCCACAATAGATCCACTGATTCCGGATTCTTCCACCCCAGCTGCTCAATATCCTGCGCAGCATGCGGGCGGGTAAGACCAAGTGTGGCCGGTGAAGGCACAGCAGCAGGACGCATTTTTCTCCTAGAAGTTCAGGTTATTGCGCAGCTCAAAGGTGGTGATTTGGCTCTGATAGTGGTGCCACTCATCCCACTTGGAGCGCAGGAAGAACTCAAAGACGTGCTCGCCCAAGACTTCTGCCATGAACTCGGATTTTTCAAATTCGCGCAAGGCCTGATCCAGGCTGGTGGGTAGATCCTTATAGCCCATTGCCCGGCGCTCGCGGCGGGTGAGCTGGTGGACATCGTCCTCGGCCGGATCATCGAGCTCGTAGCCCTCGCGGATGCCTCGCAGGCCTGCTGCCAATAGCACCGCATAGCCCAGGTAGGGGTTCATCGAGGCATCAATGGAGCGGATTTCTACCCGGCGCGATTCTTCCTTGGTAAGCCGGTAGGTGGGAACGCGGACCAGCGCGGAGCGATTCGATACTCCCCAGGTGGCTGCGCCCGGCGCCTCGTTGCCGAACATTAGGCGCTTATAAGAATTGGTCCACTGATTCACAATCGCGGACATCTCCGTGGAGTGCTCCAAGATGCCGGCGATGAACTGGCGGCCGGTCTGGGACAAAGAGAATTCATCATCCGGATCGTGGAAAGCATTGGATTGGCCTTCAAAAAGGCTCAAGTGGGTGTGCATGCCAGAGCCCGGCAAATGTTCGAAGGGCTTAGGCATGAAGGTGGCGCGCACGTTGGAGTTGGTGGCCACCTGCTTGATCACGTGCCGGAAGGTCATGATGTTATCGGCCATGGTGAGCACGTCCGCATGGCGCAGATCAATTTCTTGCTGGCCCGGCGCGGTTTCGTGGTGGCTAAACTCCGTGGCAATTCCCAGCGATTCCAGCGCTAGCATCGCCTTCCTGCGGAAAAGCGGGGCGGTATCGTGCGTTGCTTGGTCGAAGTAACCACCGTTATCCGTCGGTACCAAGTCGGTGAGTTCGCGGCCGCGCTCGAAAAGATAGAACTCGATTTCTGGTGAGGCCATGCAGGTAAACCCATCGTTAGCGGCCTCGGTGACCTGGCGGCGCAGGATATGGCGCGGGTCCACCATGGAGGGCTGGCCGTCTGGCTGTGCGATATCGCAAAACATGCGGGCCGATTGCAGGTCCGGCTCATCCATATCAAAGGGCAGAATCTGGAAGGTGGAGGGATCTGGCAGGGCAATGGTGTCAGACTCAGAGATGCGAGAAAAGCCCTCTACGGAAGAACCATCAAAGCCAACACCTTCTTCAAAGGCCGACTCCAACTCGGACGGGCTCATGACCACGGATTTAAGGGCGCCCAGAATATCCGTAAACCACAGGCGGATAAAGCGGATATCGCGTTCCTCAACGGTGCGCAAGACAAATTCGTGTTGGCTATTCATGCTTTAGACCTTACCGGCTCTCCCCCGAAGGATGTGCAGTTCATGCGACAGTTTTTCCAGGGCGAAATGCGCAGGTCGCAAGAGTATCCAGGGGGTGGCCAGCGGGGGCTTTTCCGGCAGGAGCCAGCTGCAGCCCATGCTTTGCTAAGTGGGCAAGCGAACACATGTACACCTCTTAAAGGACGAATATTTATGACCACCCACTGCGATGACCTTTCTGCTCACGTAATCGAACGCCTCATCACCGCCGCACAACAAGGCTGGGCGCCGGCGGACCTAGAACACGTCTTAGGTCCGCACGCCTACCCCATTATTTACCGAGCAAGCCCCCATGTGCCGGCACGAATTACCTCCCCTGCGCTGCGCAAAGCATGGCTCCAGATGGCCCCTCCGCAGGAGAACTTCATTCCGCGCGATAAGCTGCGCGCCATTATGAAAGAGCTCATTCACCTACCGAGGCTGCGCGATACCGAGCTTTTAGCCTCCGGCGAATCCTTGCGGGAGGATGGGCTTAGCGATAAGCAACGCAAAATCCGCGAAAAGGTTCTAGGCCTTTTACGTAAGGCTGAGTCCACCAGTTTTGAAGATGAGGCCGAGGTTCTCATCTCTAAGGCGCAGTCCCTGCAGCAGAAGTATCGCATCGAGGACCTGCTAACTTCCGAGCTACCTCATCTCATTTCCCACCGCGTGCACATCCACCCGCCGTATATCAAGCACCAAGCTTCCCTGCTAAGCACCATCTCTGACGCCAATGGATGCACCACTCTCCTCATTCATGACAAGGGCTTGGCCTGCGTGATTGGCGCTCCTGCCGACGCCGCCCATTGCGCCGACCTTTTTGCCTCCCTCAACCGTCAATGCGATTGGTTTATGCGCAACGGTGACGGCGCAGAAATTGCACGCGCGACGGGCTCTACCGCCGCTTATCGCCGTAGTTTCCGGCTCTCTTATGCCGCCCGCATCGGTGAATTGCTCACTCAAGCAAATGAGGATGGCATCGCAGATAACCTGCGGGAGTCTCAGTACTGCTCACACCACGCCGAGACTGTAGCTACCCAAACCCTTCCGGCACTGCAGGCGCGCACCGATCACGCCATCGATACCCGCAATCGTCTCTTCCCCAACCTGACGGAGATGTCGCTTTCGATGAACAGCATGCACGGCATCAACGATGGCATTGCCGCTGCCGATAAATCTCACTTTGGCGGCGATTCCTCCGGAATCGGTCCGGTCCCCGAAATCACGCAGTAATTATTCCCTGCTCAAGGCCATTCTTCCCTCCCGTTCCCTGCTAGCGAACGGGGGCGAGGAGTGACACCGAAGTGAGTGCTTAACGGGTAAGATCACCGGTGAGATTTATTTGGTCTAGAAAGTAAAAGGTACGTGAATGTCTACACAGTCTTTTCTCGAAGTTGAAGCGAAATTCTCCGTAGCCGAGTCCACTCAGCTCCCTGAACTGACCCGCCTCGAGGGAGTTGACCACGTTGCAGACACGCGCCACCACGCGCTTTCTGCCATCTACTACGACACCGAAGACCTCCGCCTCACCCACGCAAAGGTCACCCTCCGCCGCCGCACCGGTGGCAATGATGATGGCTGGCATATCAAGATTCCTAGCGAGGCTGGCCGCACCGAGATCCATGCCGAGCTGGGAGAGCCTGTCGATGGCCGCTACGAAGTACCTGAGGAGCTTCTCCACCAGGTTCGCTCTATTATCCGCCACAACGAACTCACCCCGATTGCGCAGGTCGATAACAAGCGCACCGAGATGGTCCTAGCGGATGCCGATAATAAGCCTGTAGCAGAGTTCTGTGATGACCACGTCACCGCTTTTTCCTTCCTTCCAGGCGGTCAGCAGCAGTCCTGGCGCGAATGGGAAGTAGAGCTCGCTGGTGACCTCCCGGGGACCGAGGAAGGCACGCAGTTCATTCGCCGTGCCACTTCCCTGCTTATCGGTGCCGGTGCGCGCGTTTCTTCCTCCCCATCCAAGCTGAAGTCCGCCCTGGGCGATTCCTACGCCAATGCCCCGCTGCCTCCAGCCCTGGTATCGCCGGATGTGGACCCAGACTCCCCTGCCGCGGCCGTCATCACCGCACTCCAAGCCAATCGCGACAAGCTAGTTGATTATGACCCTCGCGTGCGCCGCGATGAGTGGGATTCGGTTCACCAGATGCGTGTTGCCACCCGCGAACTGCGCAGCCACCTGCAGACCTTCCATGGCATCGTCGTCGGCCCAGAAATCGACAAGATTGAAGCCGATCTCAAGGAGCTTGCCGGTATTTTGGGCGTTGCTCGCGATGCGGAAGTTGTGGAAGAGCGCTGGCAGAAGCTATTGGAGTCCGAAGATTCTGACACCTTGGATGATTCCACCCGTGAGCACATTGCGCACGATATGGGCAACGCCTACCGCCGCGCGCACCGCCGCGTTATCGCAGCCCTGGATTCCGAGCGCTACCTTGAGCTGCTGGAGTCTCTCGATCGCCTGCTCGCAGACCCGCCAACGGCCGATAAGCAACAGGATTCCGCCCCGGCAGCAAGTGAGGCGGAGCAGCCGGAGGAGCAGTCCTCTGCGGAAGAGGACGCCGCTACTCCTACCGAATCCAGCGAGGACAGCGCACCCGCTGCAGACAAGTCCGAGCACAAGCCGGAGAAAAAGAAGTCCAAGGACAAGTCCGCTGACATGGACACCGTGATGGCGCAGCACCTTGAAAAGGCCTATAACAAGCTGGTCAAGCGTCATAAGAAGGCCGTGGAGAACTGGGATAACCAGGACCTGTCCCTGCATGAGCGTGAGGATTATTTCCACGATATGCGCAAGGCAGCAAAGAAGCTGCGCTATGCAGCTGAAGCAGCTGGTTCTGCCACCAA
>VNIU01000946.1_pt1 | contig 10264 bp, 12 predicted proteins | sample 7248601 | NCBI WGS metagenome assembly VNIU01 (sample SAMN12251564, study PRJNA551026) | human skin metagenome | isolation source: skin samples from healthy patients and patients infected with Netherton Syndrome | host: Homo sapiens | place: France:Paris
CGGTAAACTTTTTCAAAAGTTCGATGAAAAAAATCACGAGAAGCGACATAAAAATATTGAAGAAATGAAAAATTTATCGTTGCTCCCCTCTTCTGAAATCTTAAAAACTGCGGTTGAACAGTCCGAAATCATAGTGTATAATAACACTATAGGTAATTCAAGAGCATAAGGGAATCCAGCACGTTTTGGTCGCAAAATGTTCGACCTAAACGCTTAAAATAATTGATTTGACAGTGTCAAATTGGATTCCTTAAATTAGTGCTTAAGGTCGATTGATTTACTATTATTTTGCGACTATTTTGCTACCTATGTCGACCATTATGATACTGATTTGCGACCATTTTGCCACCTAAATATTGAGCAAAAAGCGTGGAACGGTTTAAACATTTAAAAGTTATGATGGTTTAGAAAGTGACTATCTAAAATGATAAGGAGGTCAAATGTTTGAAAAAAACAACTAAAAGAAGAAATATTTATGGATTACCTGTAGAGATAGATAATCATTTAAAACTTGAAGCTGAACATCAGAATATTTCAGTTAATCAACTCTTCCTTAAAATAATTCAAGACTATTATTCAAATTCTATTGAAAAAAAAGTAACTATGAACATAAATTCTGATCTAAGAATTATTTTAACTACTTTAAATACGATCATGAATGAACAAAGTGAAATTCAAAAAAAATTAGACAGACTTGAAACTATAATTGAGTAATAAGGAAGGAATAGGAATGAAAAAAATCAAAAAAGCTTTTTTACTAACCGAACTATATCAAGAAAAATTTTCATCAATTAAAAACGAAAACAATGCAAGTACGAACTCAGAAGTTATAAAAATATTGATAGACTATTACATTAAAGGCCGTGTTGAAAGAAGAATGGCAGAAGAAAACGCAAAAGGAAATAGTTCTATCAGCGAGGAAGAAATTCAGAATATCTCAGAAAGTCTTGAATACCTGAAAAGAAAAATCAATGGCATAGATTTCAATACATTAATAGGGTTACACATGTTATCTGATATATCAGATTCAGATCACGTTCAAGAACGATATATGGTTCCTTTAGAACAAACAGTTAATCGTCATTACGAAAGAGCTAAAGACAATGCAAGACATTATTTAGCAAATCGAAGAGAATTTTAGTGGTGATGTAAATGAGTAATAAACAATTACCTGCAATTATTTTAAAAACAAACTATAGAGTAGGAAGTTCTAAAGGGAAAAGCTACAACAAATTTATTAAGTATATTAGTTCAGGAAAAAATGAAAATGACATTACTCAACAAGGTATGAGCAAAGAAAATCTATTTCAAAATTATTTAGACTATATGTCTATCAATCAATTAAAAAGTGATACTGAATATAATAAAGAGAATGTGAAGAAACGAACGACATCGAGTTTTAATGATAGTGAGTTTCTAAATGAAAAAGAAATGAACATGTTAAAAGATAAGTTTGAAAGAGCGGATAAAAATAATCATGTGATGTATCAAGATATTATTTCTTTTGATAATCAATTTCTTATTGATAATGGATTATACAATGAAGACATTGATAAACTAGATGAGCCTAAAATAAAAAAAGCGACACGACGAATGATGCATCAAATGATTAGAGATAATAAGATGGATGAATATAAGACCTTTTGGTGCGCAAACATTCATTATGATACAGATAACATTCATATTCATATCGCAAGTTCTGAAGAAGAAAATACAAGAGATATCATTCAAAAAGGAAAATATAAAGGACAGTATAAAGGTAAAAGAAAACAAAAAACGCTCAACAATATGAAAAGTACCTTTGCTAATTCTCTTTATAAAGATATTGATCTGATGAAAGAAATTGATCAATTGAAAAAAGAAATGAAAGAAAAAATTAAAGAAAAGACGAAGACTTCAAAACTTGATATCCACTCCGTTAAAGATATTGTTCAACAAAAAAGAGACTATAAAGACTTAATTAAAAAGCTACCGCCTATGAATCAATCATGGGCATATAATTCTGAAGAGATAAAACCAATACAAAAGGATATAGATCAGTATATTGAAAAATACGTCGCTCCTTATTATCAAGAAAGTGAAGAAAAACTAGAGAAAGCTTTAGATAAGCAAGAAGAGAATTATAAAAGATTATATGGAGAGCATTCAAATTATGAAGATTATAAAGAAAATAAAAAGGAACGATTAAAAAGTGATGTAGGCAATACCTTCTTAAAAGAACTCAAACATATTGAAAAAGAAAAACAATATGATAGATTTAATAGAGAGAAGGAACGACCTTCTTCTCAAAGAAAAAGTGTGAAGCAAATTAAACAAGCGATGGGTGCTTTCAAGAAAAGTGCATATCAGTTATCTAAAAGAACAGCTCATAAAAGAGATAGCTATATCCACGAACTTGAACATCAAAAGCTTGAAAGAAATATCCAAAAGGATTTAAAAGAACAAGAAAACCAAATGGATATGTAAAAACTAATAATAAAAAGGTGTGTGAAGGTAAATGACTATTTTAGTATTGGCTGAGAAGCCAAATCAAGGAAAAAAGTATGCAAATGCATTAGGTATTAATGATGAAAAAGGAACTTATATTGAAGGATATAGTTCAATCTTACAAGAACAAACAATTGTTACATGGGCTAAAGGACATTTAGTCGGATTATGTGATTTTAAAGAATATGATTCTAAATATGAAAAATGGAATCTCCAAGACTATCCATTTATTCCCTCACAAATGAAAAGAAAAGTACTTCCTAATACGTCTCAACAGTTTTATGAGATCAAAAAATTGATTGAGACAAACCTCAATACTAAAAATGATTCAATTATTATCGCAACGGATCCCGAAAGAGAAGGAGAAAATATTGCTTATAGTATATTGAATTTTATTCCTCATGTTAAAAATAACAATCTTACAATTCGACGTTTGTGGGCTAATACTCAAGAGCCTCAAGAATTACAAAATTATTTCCAAAACTTGAAACCAAGCTCGGACACATACCCTCTTTATCTAGAAGCAGATGCACGTTCAATTGCGGACAATTTAATTGGCTTCAATTTCACAGTACAGCTTACGCTTTTATTGAGAAATAGCAACGTTGATGGCTTGTACACAGTGGGACGTGTCCAAACACCGACCCTATTTATGGTTTATGAAAGAGAAAAAGCCATTCAAAATTTTGAAAAAGAAAAGTATTATACATTAACTGCTTATGATGAGAACAATAAGGTCTCGTTTTCTGACAAAGACAAACGTAAGTTTTCATCTAAAGAAGAAGCAATCAATTTTTTAGAAAAGCACTCTATTCAAATTAACCAATCACAGCAAGGTATTATTGAAGATATCAGTTCCGAAATTAAGGAGAAATCAGCACCTTCTTTACTAAAATTGGGTGGTATCCAAAATTTAGCTAACCGTAAATGGGGTTATAGTCTTAAACGTACGTTATCTATTGTTCAATCATTATACGATAAAGGATATGTTTCTTATCCAAGAACAGACTGTACATATATAACGCATGCTGAATTTGAGTACCTAAATCAAGATTTAGATCAATATCAAAAAGTACTTAATATGAATTTTGATTCTGTTCATCGTGAGCCGAGAAGTAAGTATGTCAATGATAAAAAAGTATTAGAACACTATGCGATTATTGTTACGAAACTCTTACCTTCTCCACAAACATTTAATAAGTTTTCAATAGAACAGAAAAATATATATAGAGCTATTTTAGAACACTCCTTAGCGATGTTTGCAGGCGAATATAAATATAATCAGACCCAAGTAGACTTAAAAGTTAATGACTTGTTATTTACTACTAGTGGTCAAACGATTATTGAAAACGGTTGGAAAGACGTTATTTCAGATAATCAAACAGAAAATCAAGTTTTACCACAATATGAGGTTAACTCAATATTTAATGAAGCTAATCCTTTATATATTTATATTAATGAAAAAGAAACACAACCACCTAAACGTCTAACAGAAGCCTCTCTAGGAGGTGAAGGTGGTTTGATGGAGAATTGTGGAAAGATGGTTGATGACAAAGAGAAAAAAGAACACTTATCCAATGGTATAGGAACACCCGCAACACGAAGTCAGATCGTCTCTTCTCTCATCACAAAAAACTATATAAGTGTAAAAAAGAATAAGTTGTATATGACCGATAAAGGTAATATTTTATGCAAAGCATTAGAGAACACAGCAATTGCTAGTGTCGAATTAACAGCAGACTGGGAAAACGATCTTAAATCAATATCAGAAAAAAGAGGTACAAGAGAAGCATTTGTTGGAAAAACAAAAAACTTCATTTTACGTTTTTCCGAAGAATTACCTAAATATATAAATAATAATCTATCTAGTGAAGACCTCAAAAAAGTAAGACATGATTTAGGGATTTGTCCAGTGTGTGGCACACATAAAATCGTGAAAAGAAAAATGAAAAATGGTAAAACATTCTATCCTTGCCAGTCACGCTCATGTGATTTTGTCGTGTGGGGAGAAATTTCAAAAAGGAAAATAACAGAACTAGAGGTCAAAGACTTACTCACAAACAAGCAAACGTCGTTACTTAAAGGATTTAAATCTAAGAATAATAAATCCTTTGACGCAATCTTAAAGCTAGACGGAGATAAAGTTGTCTTTGAGTTCCCTAACAAAAATGAAAAGAAAGGAAGTAGCAGCAAATGAATATAAGTCTTCCCAATTGGAAATGGATAGAACAAATGAAACAAGCACCGTCGAAACCATTAAAATTTTGGAAAAAAATATTACTGTCATTAGGCATCTTACTTCTTATGTTTATTATACAAATTATTATTGGTTTTATAGCTGATAAAACAGGGTTATATCATCCAACCGATTTTAAGAATAGATCTGAAACGTATCTTAATAATCCTATAGCCCTAATAGTTGGATTGATATTTGCTCCGATAATTGAAGAATTGATATTTAGGAAACTATTTTTTCAATTTTTTGTTAGAAAATATCATCATCCTGTTATTATCGCAAGTGTAAGTTCGTTTTTATTTGGTTTAGCACATTCAGGATTTATTCTCCCCTATATTATTAGTGGGTTGTTACTTTGTTACTTAACTTATAAAACGCAAAGAATTATATATTCAATGATTGTACATTTACTATTTAATAGTTCGCTTATTTTAATTGCTTTGAGTATAGGGGTGAGTTAAGGAATGACCATGTTAGATGAACAAAAACGATATCGTCAAAATAAATGGATGCGTCGTATTACAATTACAGTCATTTCTCTTACATTCATTGTTGGGGTATTATTCTTATTTTGCAATCCGATATTTGAACATATCATTTCGCCTTTAATTAGTCATCACGTTAATAAAGAAGTATCTCAAATATCTAATGATAAGATTCAGGACAATAATAAAAAATTGGATGAATTGTTAGGTAATAATAAAAAAAACGATAAAGATAAGAGTTATAGGAATAATTTTACAAACGAACCATATATTGATAATAACAATAATGGTAATAATCAATATACTGCTGAGCAGATTAAAAAGGCACTCAATGATGGAAGCATATCCCTTAAAGATGATCCAGGTATTGTTTATGATTATTCAAATGTTCGCCCTATTAAGGCTTCTGATATGCGAAAGGCTCATTTGAATAAAAATTATTTAAGAGGACGCATAGCTATTCCAAAAGTAGGTTTAAATCTACCTATATTAGAAGGCGTCTCTGATCAGAATTTATGGGTTGGTGCAGGGACCATGAAACCAAATCAAAGGATGGGTGAAGGTAATTATGCTTTAGCTGGACACTATGTAGAAGCGCCGAACTTATTGTTCTCTCCTCTTCATCGTGTTCAAATTGGTTATTATATATATACATTTGATGGTAATACCATCTATCAGTATAAAACGACAGAAAGAAAAATACTTAGTGCACATGCTGGAGAAGCTGTTGAGAATAGTCAAGGTAATCAGATAGTTACGCTGATTACCTGCCAAGATTTACAAGCAAAACAACGCTTGATGATACGAGGAGAACTTGTTGATAAAATGAAAATAGGATCAGCGCCACAAGATATTAAAGAAAACTTTGAATAAAGAGGATGATTACGATGAAACAATCGATTTTTGAAAATGAATTAGATCCGATAATGACTGATGAACAGGAGGTTGAACTAAAAAATTTTTATGAATTAATTCATAAGGACTTAGATAAAGACATATTAATTTTCCAAAGATTAATCGAAGATAATAATGATGAATTTTTATTATCAGATTTCACAGAAGAAATGAAACAAGATATTGAGTCATTAGAATTTGCTGAAACGTATATCCTTAATAAAGACTTCATGAAGAATCCAAGAAAACCAACGCTTGATTACTCGAACATCTTAGAAAGACATTAACAAGCAAAGTATCTATGTTGAACCAAAAAGGAGGAGTAATTTTGAAATATACCCCCTCGCCTAGCGAACTGCGTCAATGGTATGAAAAAGAATTCAATGCCGATTTAGACTATGTAAACCACGTCGCACAACGTAACAATGAAAACTATAAAACTGTGATGCATAGATACCAAAAAGGTATTATAGAGTATATAGCTATGGATATTTACTATAACCAGTATCACCCCAATGAATTACTCCCTAAACAAAACGAGCTCTATGATATACAAAAAATGGTTGCTGAAGCTGTTGGTATAGAATTAAATTAGTAACCTTGTTCTTGAAGCCCTATTGATTTCTAATAATAAAAAGTATTGAAAGGTGTGTAAAAGATGGATAAATCAATTACTGATTTACTTGTTCAACGTGTTAAAGAATTTCAAAATGATCCTCAGAAAGTGCAAGAATATTTAGATTTTGTAGCAAAAAGTCCTAATTATTCTTATCGCAATCTCATATTAATACAAGCGCAATATCCTTCAGCACAATATGTTGGATCTTACAATCATTTTAAAAATAAAGGCTTCCATGTCAATCGAGGCGAAAAAGGTATTAAAATCTTAGCTCCACAATTCAAAGAGTACGTAGATGTTAATGGTAAATTAGAACCATTGACCTCTATGGATCAAGACACAAAACACAAAGTAAAAATGAATGAAATAGAGGTTACACAAAAGTTAAGTGGTTATAAACCAACGACAGTATTCGATGTGACTCAAACAAACGCGAACGCTGATGAAGTTCCTGAGTATTACCCTAATCGAAGAGAGCAACTTTATACTTCTTCTCCTCAAGCTACAGAACATATTTATCAATCATTAAAGCAAATAGCAAAAGATAATAATATTGAAGTAATAGAAAACTATACGGGATATACTTTTTCAAATAAAGATATAGGTGGTGCTGAAAAAGGCGTTAGTGCAAAAACAAAAAATAACGAACATATTATAGGGTTAAGACAAGGTTTAGATCCAGTAGAAAGAAATCATACTTTCATACATGAACTAACGCATTCAATGTATCATCATACTGATTCCAGATCATTATCTTTGCAAGAAAAAGAAACAGAAGCTGAAATGGTGGCGTATATTGTAAGTCAACATTACGGCATAGAACCAAGTGAAAATTCTATTAAGTATATCGCTGAATATTCTAATAATATGCAAGATATTAAAGATACAGCAGATACTCTTAGACATGTGACAAAAGCATCGCAACGCTTTATTAACGATATTAACCGAAATATAGACTATGAACATCTGAAAGAAATACACCAGGAAATTGATCATTCAGTCATAGAAAATCCTGAGACACAACTTATTACTGGGGAAAATACCAGTCGAAAGGAAGTCTCAAGTACATCTCATGATACAAGAAAAACAGATTATGTATCTATATCTAAAGAACAAAGAAATATTGCTAAAAGTAAAAGTATTATTGATGTGCTTAATCAAAATGGTCATGAGATTGTTCATGATAAAGGTCATTACTACAAAGACAAAACAAATCCTTATATATATGTTAACGAAGCAAAAAATATTTACTATGACAAAGCTGAAAAACGTGGTGGAGACCCTATTCGCTGTTTAGTGAATAAAGGAATGAGTTATTCTGATGCGATTAACCACTTAAACAATGATAACTACAAAGATAAGTCGCAAGTAATGAATCAAGAGAAAAATGTATCCAAAAACAATAATCAAAATATGAATGAAAAAATTAAAATTGCTCAAGAAAAATCTATCTTAGAGGTTGCAACATTAGCAGGACAAAGTTTTACAAGAGCAGGTCGTTTTTATAAGGGCATTGAGCACGACTCGCTTATGCTTAAGCCTAAGGATAATGCGTTCTTTTGGAATTCGCGTAGAGGTGAAAAAAATTGGAGTGGCAGCCCAATACAGTTCATACAAAATGCTGAACTTGCTGGAAACCTCTATAGAGAAAACTTTAAAGATGCTGTAGAGTTATTAAACTCTAAAGATATTGCTAATTATGATAAGTCTACGACCACAGACAAAAAGACTCCTTCGTTTAGTTATAATGAAAACAACTATGTTAAAGCCATTGATGCTTTTAAATCCTATGACTACTTAGTCAACACACGAAAAATAGATGAAGGTTTAGTTAATGATTTAACTGAACAAGGACTGTTAAAACAAGATAAATTTAATAATGTTGCCTTTTTATGGAAAGATTATACTGACAAAGTCATCGGACAAGATTTAAGAGGCACAGGAGAAAAACCATTCAAAAAAATAGATACTGATCAAGGGCATTTCGGCTTTAACTTCAAACCTAGTGATGTCGAACCCGAAAACTTACTTATCTTTGAAGCACCTATTGACGCGATGAGCTATGCTAGTTTACACCCTAAAGAAAATAATGCCTATGCATCAATGTCTGGACTGAAAGAAACTAATGCTTATGCGCATGTTAATCACTTCGTGAAAAAATATCAGAAAGAACCTGAGAACGTTCTTTTGTGTGTTGATAATGACGAACCTGGTCAAGCATTTGCAGAACAAATGACAGAAAAAGTTAAATACAAATATCCGAGTGATAATGATATTACTTTCAAAACACATCTTCCAGATGAGGGTAAAGACTGGAACGATTTCCTTAAAAGCCTGGAAGAAAATAAGACTAAAGAACAAAACGATACATTAGACAAAGAAAAGTTTGATTCAAAAAATATAGACGATATAGGTCTAACAAACAATAAAAAGAAGAAAAGATTTGTTCAAAATACCATTATTACAAACACATTAGACAACGAGTTTGAGATGTAATACGAGAAATATCGTTCTCGATGCAACACAAAGCTTCTCTCAGCTCACTAATTATAAAAAAGAAAGGATGTTTATATGAATTTACTGGTCAATGTGCTCTTATTTATAATAATAGCAATTCTAATTATCGTATATCTGTTCTTTAAGTATAAATATAAATTTACCAAAGCTGATGATATCAAATATGTTAATAAATCCCTAAACCCTAAGTTCTTGTTTACAGAAAAACGTAATACATCACACTATACGTTGGATATTTTTCCTAATCAAAAAAATACAGAATATGTTTTCAAAATTAAAGTCTATGATAAAAAAATGGAAAAAGAGTTAAAAAAAGAAGTATATACTATTAATCCATCAGAAGAATTCTTCATCATTAGTTGTATTGATTGGGTGTTCATGGAGGATAAAGCGTATTATTTAGAAGGCGATTACAAAGGACATGCACTTCATAATGGTAAGGACTTCAGCTATGAATATCTTGATAGAGGTACTGCTCAGGATCAGATTTCATAGTGATGTACATTGTATATCATATGAAAAAGCACAAAAATTAAATGGTGGCACAAAGAAAGAACCCAGCAGCTGCAACTGCTGGGTTCTTAATCATGTCCACTATAGTTATTTCAATAATAAATTATCATGAAACAAGACAATTTAAAATGCTTTTAATCAAATCTTAATCTCATTGTGACCTATATCCTTTGATAATATTTTATAATTAAAATATCAAATCAAAGAAAAGGTGTTGATGATTTTGACTATAGAAAAGATAAAAATTCCTAAAGATATCAACATTCCAAATAACCTTACAACAGAGGAATATCACGAGCTTTTAGCGTTCTATCACTTCAAAGCAGAGGTTAATCCATCCAAAGTAGAATATAAGCGAGCTTATAATGATGTGCTTAGTATGCTCAATAATTAAGAATTAATATCCCCAACTTTTGTTATATATATGAGTATTTACGTGAACTACTCAACACTTAGCTAAACCTATCGGTTTTAACGCTTGAAGTGTGAGCTTCTCGGAAACAAAGCATACTT
>VNIU01000950.1_pt1 | contig 10252 bp, 17 predicted proteins | sample 7248601 | NCBI WGS metagenome assembly VNIU01 (sample SAMN12251564, study PRJNA551026) | human skin metagenome | isolation source: skin samples from healthy patients and patients infected with Netherton Syndrome | host: Homo sapiens | place: France:Paris
GAGGATCTCAACAAATTTCAGAAGACAATTCTGTTACAATAAACATTAAAGAATTAGTTGCAAAAACTGAAAATCAGCAAAAACTTATTTATTCATTAGAAACTAAAACTTGTATTGTCGCAAAAGGAGCTGCCGGTACAGGTAAAACATTTTGTACTATAGGATATGCTGCAAGATTGTTTTTACAAAGAAAAATTGATAAAATTATTATTACACGACCAAATGTATCAACAGGCAAAACGATAGGTCTATTACCAGGTGATAAAAATGAAAAGATGGCAGCATGGTGTGGGCCAGCAATATCCGTATTAAAAGAATATCTTGGAGAATCTTTATTTGAATTGGCATTAAAAAGAGAACAAATTATTATGCAGCCAATTGAAACTATACGTGGTTGCAGTTTTTCTGATTCATTTGTTTGTATAGATGAAGCACAGAATTTAGAAATTGATGAAGTTAAAGCAATTGTTACTCGTATTGGCGAAAATTCAAAAGTTGCTTTTATGGGTGATACATCTCAATCTGATTTAAAACATACAAATGGTTTAAAATTTTTAATTGATGCAATTTATAAAGATGATGAAATTAGATCTTATTCTTCTGTTGTTGAATTTACAATTGATGATGTGGTTAGATCTGACTTATGTGGTGCCTGGGTAAAATATTTATATAAAACAGCAGCATAAGACTAACAATAATTGCAAATTGAGACATTAAGTCTCAATTTGTGTTTTGTCAGAGACAAAACAATTCTCTTTTCTTTTAGTTTATTTTACTTATCTATTTAGATTATCTGTCTCAATGACTCAGAGTAAACTCTTCGGGCCGTCAGGCCAATTAAGTAGTCTAATCTCTCTATTTAGAACTATTAGAACTACTGCCGTCCACGGCAAACTATCTAAACTATCTAATAGCGCGAGCTGCGCGAGCATATATTCTTTTTCTTCATCACGTATAGTATGGATAACGGAACCAGTGGAACCATTATACTATTATGAGCTATATCTTGTCAATAGATTTTTTATGTAACATCATAAATATTTTCGTATTAATTTTAATGCATAAAAATCATCATATATTCATTCTAAATAAAACTACATATAATTTATCATATAATTATTTAAAATTCATCTAGACTCATCTAGATTAAAAATAACATTGATTAAATGCTTTACATAAAATAACAATAAAATATTTGAAGTAATTTAAAAATAGATTTATAATAAACATGTTTTCATCTGAGTGCATTATAGAACACTTTATAAAAGGCATATATAATTTATCAGATAATCATTTAAAATTCATCTAGACTTAAATAAAGGATAATATCAATGGGATATTCAACAGATTTTTATGGCTCAATTAAAATTTCATCAGATGTATTACCAAAAACCAATTTAGATACAGTTGCACAATATTTTGCAAATAAATTGCAAAACAAAGATATTCGTGATTCAAAGACATTACAACTCATTGCACTAGAATTAGATATTCCATTTGCTGATGAATTAACATATATTGATTATGCAATTACTAAAATTAATTCTGAATATTATTTGATATGGACTGGTTCTGAAAAATCATATGATATGTTCTCAAAATTAGAGATATGTTATCATGCGCTTGATGAATATATTAGACATGAATTTAGACAGTTGCAAAATTATGATGGCAACATCATAAAATTTAACGGTGTATTATTAGCAAACGGTGAAGACCATGAAGATATTTGGTTTATTGTTGCAAAAGATTCTGTAATAGAACGTTTTGAAAAAACGGAATTTTTAAATTTATTAACAACTATTAAAACAAAATAAAAAGTATTTTACAAAACAGAATAAAAAATATATAATATAAAATCATTCAAACAAAAGGAATAAAATATATGGCAGAATTTAATTCATGCGCACATCTTCTTGATAATATTGATGAAGCAACAGAAGAGTATTGTAAAGTAAAAGAATGGGAAAATTATGATGTATCTCCATTAAATGAAATGCTTAAAATGCAAAATCAATTACAAGTAAATCTTAAAGAAAAACTTGGTCGGACAATTCCACCAGACGAATTAAAAACAAAAGGCGAATTGGTTGACTTTTTATTTGACCAGAAACGTGCATTTGATGATGAATTTATGGAACTTATTCATGCATGCGCAGGTTCAAATAAATCAGATAAAGAACAAACTTCAATTTGGAAAAAATGGAAATCAAATTATACTCAGTTACGAGCAGAAGATATTAATGAAGGTTTAACTGAAGAAGAAATTCATGAAAAAAACTTTGAGCTGTGTGATATGTTCCATTTTTTCCTAAATATGATTTTAGCTTTAGGTTTAACAGAAAAAGAATTGTTTGAATATTACTACATGAAAAATAAAGAAAATTTTAATCGTTATCAAAACGGATATTAAGAAAAAAGTGTAAGATGTCAATATAAAATATATAAATAAAATTGATACCACTCAATAATATTTTTAAACTTATAAGGACATCTTACATGAATTATTTATATCATTATAATAAATTAATTGAAACAAGAAAATCACGTATACCTGTTGAGGGTGTATATTATGAAAAACATCATATCAAACCTAGATGCTTAGGCGGTGATGATTCTCCAGATAATTTAATTAAATTAACTGCCAAGGAACATTACATGGCTCATTTGTTATTAGCAAAAGCATATCCTGAAAATCATAAATTAGTTTTTGCATTTAATATGATGCGTGTTGATAGTAATGGTAGAAGAAATAATTCTAGACGACACAATCATTTAAAAGAAGAATTTAGAAATGCTATGAAATCTATTAAACGGACTCCATTAACAGAAGAACAAAGAAAATTATTAAGTAAAAAATATTCAGGTTCAGGAAATCCTATGTATGGTAAAAAGGGAAAAGATCACCCAGCGACAGGTATAATGCCTTGGCGAAATCAAATATCTCATCCAAATCATGATGATTATAGATATTTTTATTTGATTTATGATTTAATGCAAAAAGATAAAGAGTGTAATCCGTTTAATAAAAAAGTTGGTCATAAACGAATTTGCCAGATGCTAAGTTTTAAAGAATCTGAATTTTTATTATGTAGAACAATGACACAAAAAATAAATGCTGGATTTAATCCGTATGAAAATGAAGATTTAAAAATTTGGTGTAAAGATAAAGAAATTCCAACAATGGATTTATCAAAATTTGATTATCCGGAATGCTGTGAATATGCATATTTTTTATATGACTGGACTCAGGAAAAATTAAAATTAGGATTTAAAAAAGGATTTAGATTTACTACTTTATTTAAAGAACATCCTGAATTAAAAAATATTGATAATATACCATATAAACATTTTATATGGTTATTGGAAGATAAAATACAAAATAAAAAATGGAATCCGTATGAAGATAAAAAATTTGAAATTTGGTATAAAACATGGTATAATTAATATATTAAATTGATATGCGCTCCATTTCGTATTTAATATGATTTTAGCTTTAGGTCTTGATGAAAAGCAAATTTTTGAATATTACTATTTGAAAAATCGAGAAAACTTTAATCGTTACCAAAACGGATATTAAAAATAATTTAAAACATTTTAAAAATTGATAGAGATTAATATTATGATTAGTACACTTTATGTAGTTGATCCGTATGAATTTAAAAAATTACTTTTAGATACAAAAGATAATAAAAATTTAAAATTAGATTGGACAATGTTTTATGTATCAAATGAATTTAAAAGTTATGCTTATGATGCGTATTATCTCTGTCAATTTTTAAAAAATAAAACTTCTTTAACTGAGCGAGCAAATCAGCAAATTGATTCGTATATAAGTTATTACGAAGATTTAATGTTAGCATATAGAATAGATAATTCTATAATTAATAGAATAGACCAACATGAAATTGAAATAAGTGCTAAAAAATTTATTAAAAAGTATTTTATGGAAATTAAATTCCCTGAAACAAATACATCTACTATTGAAAATACAAAACTTGTACAAATAGATTTGGAAAAATTATTTACAAAGAATTATGATTATAATAGAATAATTAATGTTGATTTTAATTCTGCAAAATTTAATACATACATTTTATACGAAATTGAAACAGTGATGAGTAATCTTTGTGAAACTATAAGATCTTAAAGGTATTTGTTATGGAATGGATTAAAGCATCATTTGTAAAATTAAAATGTTCAGAATTTATGACCGAAACTGAGCATTTTAATAATAACACTACACTTTTAATTCTTAACGAAGAATTAAGAACACGCAAATTTTATTTAGTTTTAAAATTCATTTATTCAAAATATAAAGATTTAATTTATAATCAACAAATACTTAAAGAAATTGAAAATTATATTGAAATGTATGAAATTTCTAAAAGTATCAAATCTTTTAAATCAGGAGAAGATTTACTTAATTTTTGCGTTACTCTTGAATTTAAAATTTATGAAAACTATTTGTTTCAACATATAAAATCCATTGATGAATTTGTAAACAGAGAAAACATGATAAATGTAATTGTCATTGACATGGAATCACATGTCAAAAATCAATATATCTGTTATATGAAGGAATAAAATTACCATGTATTTAACTGAAGCAACAACTATAAAATTGCAATGTTCCAAGTTTTTAGAACACATTGAATATTGTAACGATGATACAGTATTTGCAATATTTGAATCTTCATTAAGAACACATGATCTTTATTTGATTTTAAGTTTTATTTATTCAAAATACAAAGATTCAATTAATAACGAAAAATATTTGACAGAAATCGAAAATTATATTAAATTATTCAATAATGATTCTGATATTGATTCTGATGAGTATTCGCATGAATTAGTGTTATCGGTGATTCGCATTGAAAAACTGTTTTACTATGATACAATAATTGACGCGGTCAATACCAAAATTGATGATTTTTTAAATGTTCATAAATGCTTAAATGCAATTGTTATTGATAAAGAATCACATCGCAAAAATCAATATATGTGTTATATTAAGGAATAAAATTTACTATGAATTTTGATAACACGATGTGTTTAAAAATAAAATGTTCTGAGTTTATGTTGAAATCCAATCATTGCAATGATGATACGTTATTTCTAATTCCTGATCCAATACATAAAATTCATACATTATATTTGCTTGTAAGTTTCCTTTATTCAAAATACAAAGATTTAATTTTTAAAGAGACATATTTTAAAGAAATTGAAAAATACATTGAAGCGTTTAAGCATGAAGTCGGAATTCATGCATTTTCTTTTTCTGATAACTTATATGATTTATGTATTAAACTTGAAAATCGACTTAAAAAGCGTATAATTTCGACCGACAATTTTAAGAATATTGATGAATATTTGAATGATAATAATGCCCCAAATGTAATCGTTCTTGACAAAGATTCATATTTTACAAATCAATATAAATCATATATAAAGGAAGATGTATTATGAGCAAGTATATGTTAATTGAATTTAATGATCATTTTAAAAGAAATGTTTCTTCACAAACTATTAATGCTAAATTCCCCGTATTGGTTGTATATGAAAGCAAAAAGCAATTATATAGAGCACTTCTGGCATATACATGGAATTACATATCTTTAGAAAATTTTGTTGGTGAAGTTGGTGATTTAATATGTGATTTTAATGTTGATGTTGCTGAAAAGTTTTTTGATACTATATGCGAAAACAAACATTATATATTATCTTTAGAAGATTTTCATAATGATTTTTTGCATAAAGTATTTTCATTTGATGAATTTTATGAAATAACTTTGAATTCTGAAGATCTAACTAGAAAATCAATACAAATTAAAAAATTTTACTTGGAATATTAATATGTAATTTTTAACTGATAAAAATACAGATTTTCGAGAATTTGATATTTCTGAAAGTATTATTAAAATAACTACCGATAAACCATACACAATTGTATATTGGGAAAAAGGAAATAAAGTTGATGGAACTTGGATTAAATCTTCATTACTTAATAATTCAGGTGAAGAACTTGGTTCAGTTGTATTCGCTAATGACGATTTAAATATTTCTGATGTTGAATTACTAAAACAAAATTTATTTGAAAAACATAATGCGGAATTTGCTCCATTTTTTAACGATGAAAATTTTCCCTTTATTCGTCATGAAGCATTATGTTCAACAAATATTTTAATTGAAAATGTTTATATGCAGATAGAAAATCAAAGTTATTATACATCTCATATTAACAAACAATTTAATAAAAAAATTGATGAAGCATTATCGTTATTATTAGAAGCATATCAGCTTTGCAACGAAGATTATGATGAAGTACCGAACAAGTAAGCAAAAAGTTAAACAATCGTCAGATTTAAAAACTTATAAACACTGTAATTATTTTTATTGGATTTAATTCAAACATTAACAAAAATACTTTAAAAAGTGCAAAAATTAATTGAACTTTTTTTTGATTTTGATATAATAATTATATAAACTGATGGCAATTAAACAAATTATTTTGAATAAGGTGAATATTATGGAACGTATAGCTATTTCCGAAGTTGTTAAAAATCCTACTCTTTTAAACAAAGATAATTTTTTTGGGTTTTATGATTGGTATTGCAAAGAATCTTCTCTTGCTGATAATTACAAACATTTGTTACCAAAATTAAAATTTCTTGTTAAAATTGGTTTAATTGATGCAGATAATTCATATGTTTGGTTTAAAAATAATTCCCCAGTGAATGGTAATCTGTATAACGATATTAATATTGCATCTTTGAAAAAGGACAATGCGTTTTTTGGTGGTATCTGCCCAAAAAGTGGTCATACTGTATATAACGGTAAATGTACAGTTTGGTACTTTGATGAAAAAGGTATTCTTACTGAAGAAGACTTCGCTAGTTGGTCTGAATTTAAAAAAGAGATTGTTGCAAATACTGAGTTATTCAATACAATCAAAAATGCTTGGTCTAAAAATGGATTTTAATATTTTTGTAAAATCTGTTTACAAATAAAGATTCATATGATATAAAATATCAGGAAAGTATAAAAATCAATATCTATGAAGGAATAAAAATATTATGAATTTAAGTTCAGCAATAAAAATGAAATTAAAATGTTCTAAATTTATGACAACTTCAAAACGCTGTAATGATAATACAATGTTCTTAGTTTTTGAAACAACGTATAGAACACATACGATGTATTTGATTTTAAATTTTATATATAAAAAATATAAACATTTAATTTTTAAAGAAAATTTTCTCAAAAAAATTGAAGATTATATTAAAATGTTTGATGACGAGACGGGTGTTAATTCATGCGTGTTTTCATCACAATTAATTAGACGCTGTAATGAACTTGAAAATCTTTTTTATAATGACGGAAACATAGAATCGTGCACAAATATTGATGAATATTTGAATATTCATCCATTATCAAATATAATTATTCTTAATAAAGAATCATATTTTAAAAATGAATATGTATGTTATATAAATGAATAATATTACAAAGTTATCATAATTTAAACATGTTTGTTTAAAAATGAATAAAATATGCCATTAAAAATTGTTAATCTTAAAAAAGAAAAATATGATGTCTATATAGGTCGTGGTTCAAAATGGGGAAATCCATATTCTCATCTAGAAGAATCTAAAGCACAATATAAGACAAAAACTAGAGCTGAAGCAATTAATCGTTATGAAGATTGGATAAGAAACGGTGATGGTAAATATCTTCTAGAACACTTATCTGAATTGGAAAATAAAACACTAGGATGTTTTTGCAAACCAAAATCTTGTCATGGCGACATACTAATTAAATTAATACAAGAACAGCAAAATCCAATATTGGATTTTTTAAAATAAGGAAACTAAATATGCTACATGTTTATGGAAAACCAGGTTGTTCAAAATGCGAAATTTTGAAACAACAATTAAATGCAAAAGGTATTACATATCAATATTATACACACGGACAAGATTGGACTACAGAATGGATTCAAACATTGATTCCAAAAAATGTTCGTATGTTGCCTATTGTATTAAAAGATAACGATAAAGGCGAAAAAGAATATATCACAGATGCCCAAGTTAATGAAATTTTGACTAAGGGATAATTATGAATTTTATTCTTTTTGAAATTGATAATGAAAATCAAAAACTTATTAAAACGAAAAATATTATTGATGCAGAATTAAAAACAAGCTATTTAGAAAATGAAAAACACTATATAATTTTAATTAAGTTTTATGATGAATATACACAATCAAATAAATTTATTTCGGCTAAGTTTAATACTCTTAATAATGCCAAGTCTGAAATGAAAAAAATATATTCATTAATTAAATAATTTACATTTCTTATACAAAGAGTATAATTTTTTAGTTGTACTCTTTTTTGTTTTTGATTATAATAAACATATACTGATTAAACAAAAGGAAATACAATATGATTTATACATCTGGTTTACATATCCTTTCTGCTTTATTAATTATGATGTTTGTTGTTACATTTGGTGTTTTCTTTAATGTATTATCTACAAAATAAGGAATTATATTTATGAACGTAACTATTGGTGTAGATCTTGATGTTAATCTTCCTGAATCCGATCTTGTGGATATTGTTGATGGTAAAGCATTTATGTTTGTAAAAGGTACATATGAAAAAGTTGTTGAGTATTTTGATACTTATACAAATCTTCCAGCTGATTATGTTGATACTGAATTAGAAAATCAAAAGGAATTTGCGAATCTTTTTACATCTTAAATTCGTTTATTACCATACTGACATAACCAATAGGCATCAATTATATCTGTGATTGGTGCTGGTATTTTTTTATCCGTAATAGCAGAAATTCCATCAAAACATTTAATTAATTCAAATCCTTGGTGCTTTGCATTAAACGCATCTAACATTCCAAATTTGTTTGCATTGCCTTTACCGGTTGCAAGTTTTTTATTAACATTTGGTTCAATTAAATGAATTTTATATCCAGCGTGATATAACATTTGTTTAATAACTGAAGTTGCTTCCGCAATATTAAATACTTTACCATTTGCTCCAAAAGCGTATCCTTCTATAAAAACTTCTTTCGGACCTGTATTAAATTCTTCGATAAAATCAAAAATATCTTTAGCTAATTTATAGTGTCTTTCTTCTGCAGATTGCCATTCAGGATAATATTTCATTTTAATAAAGTCTGCTAATGGTAGCATCTTTTTAGTTTGTGCATAACAAAATACAAAACAATCCCGAATATCATCTGAATCGCCAATACAACAACTCGGACTAGAAAGCGAATAATCCAAACCAATACTCATTTATGTTCCTAATTATAATTTTACAATATTTATAAATACATCTATAAATAAAAAAATTTAATTTAGGAGTCATATATAAATGGCAACATTTAGTTTATCGCCTGTTGCCATTTAAAATTCAAGATGTTTTATTTTGAATTTTCGTTGACAATTTAAAATTAACTTTTTCTGAATCATCATAATTTAATATCCACCCATCTTCAATATAATCTATTAATTCATTCTTATTAATATATTTTTCTTCGCTATTTTTTGTTATTAATACTATATCATTTAATTTTAATAAGAATTTTTTTGGAATTCCTAATTTGTAACCATGTTCTAAATATTTTTGTAAATCATCAAACTTTACGCGTGTTGAATTTCTGGCATTATGAATAATTTTAAATTTTTCATTAACGTTATCGTAAATTCTTCTACCTAATTTCCAATCAGGATTGTTTTTTAAAAAGTTGTTTATTTCATATTCATCAATCATTTTGCATTCACAAGTTTTGTCGTTATGACAAAACTTTTTTCCAGAATTTTTATTAACAATTTCGCCAGTTTTCCATCGTGGATCATCAGTTGATACAATTTCGCATTTATTTGTTGCAACTATTCGCGCTATAATTTTTCCAGAAAGTGCAGAATCAGTATTTTTATATTCTTTTGACACAAATTTATATAACTTAGTATTTTTTATTTTAACAATTTTCATATTAGCAGGAGTTTTATTTAATTCACCTGTTAATAATCTTGGATCATCTTTAGATATAACAAATCTATTTCCAATATTATCAAGCGCATATATTTTACCTTTATGAGTTCCAACCAATTCACCAGAAAGATATCTTGGATCATCTTTAGATATCATATGAATTGCGCCGTCTTTATCTTTAGCAGCAAATAAACCTTTTGTTTGCCCAACAAATTCGCCAGAAAGATATCTTG
>VNIU01000955.1_pt1 | contig 10223 bp, 7 predicted proteins | sample 7248601 | NCBI WGS metagenome assembly VNIU01 (sample SAMN12251564, study PRJNA551026) | human skin metagenome | isolation source: skin samples from healthy patients and patients infected with Netherton Syndrome | host: Homo sapiens | place: France:Paris
AGCATTGAAATCCAGTCCAAGGCGAGGCACGGTACCCTGCACTGCGGCGACGTTGACCAGTGTGGCGTCGTCAATAGAAGAAACCGAAGCCCCAGACGAGGGGTGAGCCAACTGCATTCCTCCACCCAGGAGCACCAGGCAGGCTACAGCTACCGCAGCTCCAAGTGGTCGCTTCCGTGCAATCGGTAGTTCTGCCGTGTGTAGCTGGCGTGGAATCGCACGGGTGGGTAACCGACCGATACCCCAGCCGATCACGACCGATAATAATCCCCCTAGGAAAACCACGGACAAGGTAACGACGGCGGGGCCGCCCAAAGTGATAAGGAAAGCCAGCGGGCCACCTACTTGCCCCCATGCCAGCCGGCCCCAGGGGAAACCTCCGAAGGGCCAGCTTGCGCGGAGGAATTCCGTAGCCGTGAACCATGCGGCAATAAGAGCGAAACGCACAGGAAAAGCGGAAGTCACCCGCAAACGGTTAGCTAGCAACCCCTTGAGACCTATGCCGAAAAGCAAAGAATACAGCGATTGGACAATTGCTAGTGCGATCCATGCGGCGGCGCCAACGAATTCACCCACCCACGGCAGTAATAATGCATACAGCATCAGCCCCTGCACCCAAGCGAGGAAAATGCTTTTCTGGGCGGTGACGCACAAGAAGAAAATCGTCATTCCTATAGGCGCAGCCCACCACAATCCTGTGGGTTGGAACGAAGCGAAAAGCATGACACCACTGAACGCTGCTCCCAGCGACCGCACGACGGTTCCTAGCAGCGATGACCGCGTTTTGGCGTGAGCTGAAGAAGGCTTTTTGCGGGGTGTGGAGGAAGCTTCCCTGGACGCGGTAGAACCCTTCCGCGAAGGACGAGGAGACCGAGCCGACATTAACGGTCGAACTCGTCATCGCGGTGGTCAATGACTTGACCCCAGCCGGGAATGTCTTTGGATTGTGGTGCGCCAAAACCGGAGACCGTGATGAAGGAGGAGCCGCCAAAGTTCTGCAACGCACGCTGTGCCCGCGCGGAGATCGATCGTCTGAGCAGCGAACGCGTTGGTGGCAGAAGGAACAACAGCCCCAGAACGGAAGATACAATTCCCGGAAGTGCCACGAGGACAGCTCCTACACAGGACAGAGCTGCGTCTCCGGTCAGCGCGCCGGGACGATCCGTGCGCTGAGTCACGCGCGTGGCGAGGGAACGCATCTGCCACATGGCGACGGCGATACCCAGAATGAATAATCCGAGCACGACCAAGAGTGCCCAGCCGAATCCGATCGCCCAGCCAAGAGCGATGAAGGTTACGAGTTCGATCAGCAGGTAACCCAGTAGAAACTGTGGCATAGCGGAAATACACTCTCCTAGGTGCCGATCCGAATCGCTACCGTCTGAAGTGGGCGTTCGATGACCAGCTGTTGTGATTGCGGGACGCCGCGCCCGGGTACTCCGCGCGTAGCTCATACGGCGATTCTAACGCTGCTGGACGTAGAGCCCAGCCATTGACAGGCGGCCGGGTTGCTCCCCGGGGTGCTCCCTGGGGTGGTGACAAGGGGGCCAGTGAAACGTCCAAAAGGTTTCAACCGATTAAGCACCCGGTGTTACAATTACGTAACTTTTTCTATCCGTTCAGCTTTATTGCTCCCACTGATGAAAGAAGACCCACAGTGAAAATGCGTCGCAATGCAATTGCTTTGGCCGTTGCCACCGCTTTGACCGTCACCACCGTTCCTTCTGCCCACGCTGCAACTGCGCACCAGCCTTCCAACAAGGTCTCGGCACAGTCCGGCACGAACGGCGAATCATCCAAGGGATCGTCTGATGCAAAGGGCAGCCGCGATTCCGAAAGCAGCTCGAAGCTCGGCTCCTCGAAGACCGGAAACGAAACTTGGGACAACATGCACCCGATTCTGAAGGCCATCGTCGGTGTGCTTGGAGCCACCGCTATCGTCACGGCTTTCGGAATGCTGCGCACCATCTTCTTCAACCTTTTTCACGTCTAAGGTTCGAGGAAGTTTCGAACGCCCACGCCTTGCAGGCGCATTGGTGCAAGCAGCCTGTTAAGGCCTAGCGAGTGTTGGGGTCGCGCATCTTTTCGGGGGGAAATCGGTGTGCTCTACCTTGGCGCGCGTCGCCATATCGCTCGAGGCACAGCAGGCATAATTGTGGCCAAAGCCTTGAGCTTCTTTGGTATCCACACATCCCATTGTCGGGGATCCTCGATGGCATCCACGGTAGCTTGAGCTACTACATCGGGGGTTGAAGACATCGGTGCTGGATCCATGCCTTTGGTCATACGCCCAATGACAAATCCGGGGCGCACTACGAGCAAGCGCACACCAGTGTTGCGTAACGCATCTTGCATTCCTTGGCAGAAGCCGTCGAGCCCAGCTTTCGCGGAACCATAAACATAGTTTGGTCGCCGTACGCGGGCACCAGCGATGGACGAATACGCGACGATGGTGCCGTCGCGACGTTGCTTCATTCGCGATGATAACTCGGTCAGCAGCACAGCTTGGGCGGTGAAATCGGTGTGGATGATTTTCTCGACTTCGGTAGCATCTTCCTCCGCGCGCTGTTGATCTCCCAGAACACCGAACATCGCAAGTGCCACATCGATGGAGCCAGTGGCTTCGATCTGCTCCACGAGCTTTCCGTGGGAGGCGCATTCGGTGGCGTCGAAATAAAAGCACTCCACTCCCCTCGCCCCGGCTTGCTTGACGCGAGCAGCGAGATCCTCCAGTGCATCCATGCGGCGACCTGCCAATACAAGATGATTTCCGGCGGCCATGCGGGTGGCGATCTCCCCGCCGATTTCGCTGGTAGCGCCGAAAATAGCGATCTTCCTCGGTTTGTTCGGGTGCTCGGGGTTCATGGTGTGCTCCTTAACTAAAGGCGGTTGGGGCTTTATACCTCAAGGGCGACGACGCCACGCTGCATGGCAGATACTGCCTTGCGCGAGGCTGCCTTAACTTCCGCGGAATAGCCTGTCTGCCGAATCTGCTCGAGCAAGTCGATGACGCGCCGGCACCAGCGCACGAAATCACCAGGAGTGAGCACAGCGCCTGAAGCCTCCGCTGCTTGTAGGCAGTATTCTAAGGGTGCCCCAGCTGTCCATTGGTGAACCGCGGTCGCGAATCCCAGCTCCGGTTCGCGCGTTTGGGGAACTCGGTGCCGTTGTTCATCAGATGCCAGCTCGTTGTAGATCCGCAGCGTATGACTGACGGCTTCTTTGAGTGGCTCGGTCGGTAGCGCAGCTTCGGCCGAAGATTCCTTGCGATTTTCGAAAACACACGTACTCGCCACTGCCGCCAACTCGGCTGGATCCAAGTTGTCCCAGATTCCGCGACGCAAGCACTGAGCGATCAGGAGATCCGATTCATGGTGGATGCGAGCCAAGCGTTCGCCTTCTAGGGTGATCGTGGCGTCGGTAAAAGTATCGTCCTCCGTGGTCGCATGAGTAAGTTCGACGTAGTCCATCTCCTCCAGCAATGCGAGGATTCGGTTGAATTGGGCTGAGAGGCTCTCGCGGTTGGAAGTGGTCTCCTCTTGTTCGAAAGCCAGGCGACGCTGCGCTTTAAGGTATAGCTCAGCGGCACGATTCATTTCCTCTCGGCCTTCCCATGCGTGAACCGGATGCGCATGGACCTGCTGCCGGAGTTCGGTGGCGCGCGCGGAACCACCGCGCGCTTTTGCCTTGAGCTTGGCGGGTTTATCGAAATGCATACGGCGCAAGTTTGCTGCTACAGATCGTGCGAGACGCTTTGGTGCCCGCTCCACACCTTTGTGTAGCTTCATGTGGCCAATATGAACCGGAGTGTTACCGAAGGTTTCGGCAGAAACTCGTTCCACCCAACCGTCCTCGGTAATGATGGTTGGGTTGGGATTGCGATGCCGGTGATCGCTGCGGGCCACTACAGCAGTCATCGGGTTACGCCCAGTGGGCAGAGCCAGAACATCACCTACCACCAGGTTACCCAGTAGCTTGGCAGTTTCCTTATTGCGCTCGAGGCCCGCATCCCGCTTTGCGCGACGTTCTTCCTGACTTAATTCACGCCGTAGACGGGCGTAATCTACGACAGCTTTCGTGTCACTTTCCAGATCGCTTTCAAACCGTGCGGCTTTGCGCCGGAAATCGGTTATCACATTGCGCAGTTCATCTTCGGCCTCGTCGAGCTGCCTGCGACGGCGCTCCACTGCCTCGGCTGCTTCCACGATCGTGCCATCAGCCTGATATTGCGCAAAAGATCGTTGCAGCAAGCGGTGGGATTCGGTCAATCCCTTTGTATTGATCAAGTTGACGGCCATGTTGTAGCCTGGGCGGAATGTTGAGTCGAGGGGGTAAGTGCGCGTGGATGCTAAGTCAGCCACCGCGTGCGGATCGATACCTTGCGCCCACAATACGACAGCATTTCCCTTGGTATCGATACCGCGGCGGCCTGCACGACCCGTCAGCTGCGTGTATTGACCAGGAGTGAGGTCGACATGGGCTTCGCCATTGAACTTGATCAGTTTCTCTAATACGACCGAACGTGCAGGCATGTTGATACCCAGCGCTAATGTTTCGGTGGCGAAGCACACCTTTAAAAGGCCACGCGCGAAAAGGTCTTCGACGATGTGGCGAAACGCCGGCAGCATTCCAGCATGGTGAGCAGCGAAACCACGGGAAACTGCCCGGCGCCACTGCCTGAAGCCCAAAACGTTGAGGTCTTCTTGGGTGAGCCCCTCTACGCCTTCGTCAATAGTTTTGAGAATCTCACTGCGCTGCGCGGGAGTGGTGAAATCTACCCGATCTGTGAGCAATTGTTTGACCGCGGCATCACAACCAACCCGGGAGAAAATGAAGTAGATAGCGGGCAACATATTCGCCGCATCGAGGTGCAGCGCTACGGCGGAACGTTTGGGTCCACGGCGCTTGCCGCTTTCCTCAGCTTTGGCCGCTGCGGCTACCACGGCACGGTTAATAGCCGGGCTTAAAGAACCGTCGGCTGCCTTTCCCCGAGTCGCTTGGTCTTGGAAAAGCGGAATGATTTGACGCCCCACCATCATGAACTGGGATAGTGGGATGGGGCGGTGCTCCGTGAGGATGATGTCCGTACGCCCACGCACAGTCGAAAGCCAACCGCCAAATTCTTCAACGTTTGAGACCGTTGCTGAGAGTGAAACCAGGATCACATCGGGATCGAGGTTGAGTATGGCTTCTTCCCACACTGGACCGCGAGATTTATCGGCGAGAAAGTGCACCTCATCCATGACCACATGAGTTAGGGTGCGCAGGCGATCTGAACCTTGGTAGATCATGTTGCGCAGAACTTCTGTGGTCATCACCACGATGGGCGCATCGCCATTAATTGTCACATCCCCCGTGAGCAACCCGACGTTGGCTTCTCCGTATTGGTCACAGAGGTCGTGGAATTTCTGATTGCTCAGAGCCTTGATGGGGGTGGTGTAAAAGCAGGAACCTTGGTTATGGAATGCGGTGAAAACAGCAAACTCACCGACTACCGTTTTACCGGCACCGGTGGGAGCAGCCACCAACACTCCCCTTCCCTCGGCGATGGCATTCGACGCCTCGAGTTGGAAGGGATCAAGTGGGAAATCGTAACGATCCTGGAATCGCTGTACCTCCGGGTGGAGATCAAGCGGTGCCTTAGAGGACGTCATCGAAGGCTGAGCCTCCTGAAAGATTGAGATCATCCCTTCCCGTTGATTGCGGTTGCTGGATTGGTCGCGCAGCGCTGGAACTACGCGGGGCACGGGTGGCCTCGACGGAATCGTAATTCGCAATGGGCGCTGGGGCGTCGATAGTAGAAGGCGCAGAAGCTACAGAGGATCCGCCAACGGGCTGAGCCCCGTTAATTGAAGATGCTTCATCGTCGGAGATATTTACCCATTCTGCATCCCGGCGGTTCTTTCGCTTATCGTTTATCCGCGCAATTTGAGTAGCAATCTCCATCATCAAAGTGAGGGAAAGCGCTAGAAGTACCATGGAGACTGGATCTTGCCCTGGTGTCACGAAAGCAGCGAACACAAACATGAACAGAATCACGTAGCGGCGCTTTTCCTTTAGCTGCTGGTAGCTCAACACTCCGGCAAAATTCAGCAGAACCGTTAACAGTGGCACCTCAAAGCTCACACCGAACACGAGGATCAATGCGAAAACGAACTTGAAATAGTCCGAGCCTCGCAGTGCTGCGACTTGCGTTCCATCACCGATACTCAACAGGAAGTCGAAGGCGTAGGCCAAAACGAAATAGGCCAATACGGCACCGAGAATAAACAGCAAACCGGCGCTCAAACCCACCGTCAGAGCCCAACGCTTTTCGTTCTTTTTCAGACCTGGAGTGATATAACCCCAAATCTGTGCGATCCAAAACGGCGAGGTGAAAACGGCGCCCGCTAACGCACCAACCTTCAGGCGGAGGATGAACATCTCCAGTGGTGCGGTAGCTAGTAAGCGACAATCGCCAGATGCAGCACCAAACCGTTGTTCCGGCGGCAAAGAGCAATAGGGGCGTTTGAGAATATCGCCCAAACTAGGAATTGGGCCGACACCATTGCCATACCAGATATAGCCCACGACGGTGCCCACTCCGATGATCAGCAAAGAGATCACAAGGCGACGGCGTAGCTCGTTGATGTGCTCAACGATCGTCATGTCACCGGTAGGCGACTTCTTGCGGCGCGCCTTAGGGGCTTTTGCGTTGCGCCGCACGGGCAACTTCCCGGCGCTTTGTGGACTGAGGCTATTGGTACTGGTCATGATAGATCGTCAGCCAACCTGCTTTCCTAATGGAGTTTCGCTTAGGGCTGTTGAGGGGTGTTGGGATCAACAGGTTGTGCTGTGCCCTGTTGTGGCTGCACCGGCTGCTGGGGTGCAGGTTGTACCGGCTGCGCCTGCTGGTTGGCCTGCAGACGAGCAGCGGACTGCTCTGGGGTCTCCCCAGCGACAGGAGCCTGAGGATCGTGAGGCGCGATGGCACCCTTGCGCTGGTCGCTCTCGGACTTCATCTCGTCCATTTCGGACTTAAAGATGCGCATAGAACGCCCCAAGCCACGCGCTGCGCTGGGCAAGCGAGTAGCGCCGAACAGCAAGAGAACGACGAGCAGAATCAGAAGCCATTCCATAGGACCTGGCATTGGGGTTACCTCACATTCAAATATGTGCTTAAACCACTGGCGTGCTTAAACAAGTGTGTCATTCTATTGTCACCGTCACCCTAGCACTCAAGCAAAGTGCGGTTGGATTACAGGTGTGACGAGGGTGTGTCGCGATGTGGCGACTTTCCGCGCACGTCAGCACAGTTTCAATCCAAATAATTGGACAGACCACGGCGTGCCCTGTGGCGAACCCTAGCGGCTAATTCTAACGGTTGGGAACACCTCACGCTCGGCGTGTAAGCAATGATAAATCTCTCAATCCAGTCCCCGGTATCCGGCATGGTCACTAAAATATCCCCGTCGTTGGCCTCGATATCGTCATCGATGACCCACATTTGCTGATATTCCAGCATCCACCTAGCTGTCTCGGCGACGGCCACAGTGGCCCACCGTGCTTGTTCGCTCCACCCAAATGGGTTCTCCGAGTCGATGAGTGGCTCTACTCTAGGCCCGGCAGTGTTTGGCTCCCCTACCTCTAAAACCACAATTCGGCTGGTCGCATACTTTCGTTGTCCTGGCTTGTCATCGTCGGTTTCACGGGCCCACAAGTAGGTTTCACCATCAACAACGGCCAAATGATCCGGCAGTAGTACTCGTCGCGTGCGCGAATCCGAGGAAAGCGAAGTGTATTCCACACTCACCGTTTGCCGTCGGCGAATGGCTTCCGCTAGCTGCACGCCAAGGTGGGAATGTATCGCGCCTTCTTTATTCTCGACGCCTTCCTGTTCCCCGGTTCCGGTTTCCTCGTGGCTCAAGTTAGTAATGGTGGCGGGGGGCAACGAGGCGTCGGCGTCGGAGGAAGAAACACCGTCCTGAGATAGCCCAACAATGGTGGTTGCCAGGGAGTCGATGGCTGAAAGGTTTTCTGGAGCAACCACATCCCGGATGGCTTCGAGGCTGACGCGGACGGCGGTTGCTTCGCTAGGGGTGAGCCGGATCGGGGAAGTAATTCCGGCGGAAAACTGCACTGTTGCACCGGTTTTGCGGAACTCTATCTCGATGAGGGAACCGGGCAAATAGCCGGGAAGACCGCAGAATTGCAGCTGCTTTAGTTCGTATTTGATTTGGGGCACGGTGGTGCCTAAATCGCGAGCTGCCGACATGAAACTCCCGCCGGGATGATTGGCGAACCATGCCAGGAGATCAACGCAGCGTGAGAACTGTTCGCCGTAGTACCGGGGTTCCGTGGTGGTGCGAGGAATGCGAGTAGAGGAATCCGGAACGACTAGTTCACTGCTCTCGCCGTGTGTAGCGGCAGTTGCGAGGGGATCCCCATCACGTTCAGTAGTAGATTGTTGCTCCTCGCGCGCTGCCTGAAGGAGGATGCGCTTGACTTCTTCAACCACGGATGCAGGAGACGTAATGACAGCGTCTGTGGCATAGGCCGCTGCGGTCCGGATCAACCATTGGCGGTGTACACCACGGATGGTCGCGGTGGTGCCTGCCCCATGCGGAGAATCGGAAGCAGCTCTCAACTCCCAAGCGCCGGGGCCACGAAACTCAACGGTGGCATCAATGAGGTCGCCAGCCCGGGACAAGCCGCGACGTACTAACTCGTGGTTGCTTTGACCTGTGGGTGCGGGATGGTCAATGAATTGAGGTAGCGCATGAATGTCTCCAAGCCGGGCTAAACGGAAAGTCCGTTGCGCATTTCTGTCTGGGGCATAGCCGGTCACATACATGCGGCCACCGAGGGTGGCATAAGCCCACGGCTCGAGTTGCCGACGAGTTGGTTCTACAAGCGGTGCAGGGTAGTAATCGAACTCAATGCGTAAACCCCGATCTAGGGCACGAAACAGGGCTTGTAGCGATTTTTCATCCAAATCGATGTGGTCGGGAACATTGGAAACCACCGATTGACTGTGGGCGGCCGCTACCCCCGCGCTGGCGAGTTTCCGGAAAGCTGTCTGGGCCGCATTTTGCTGTTCTTGCCCGTGAGCCCATTGCGAAGCTGTCGCTAGCAACTCCTTTTCAATGGCACTGAACTCCACCCGTGGCATGAATGCTGAAGTTGGATCCAAGGCCCAGCCTTTAACTGCTTCTTTTGCAGCGCCGAAACCGCTGTCAACACTGTGTTCGGTTAGGATAATCCCCGCATGTTCTGCAAGGGCGGCACGATCCCGGTCGAATTGCCGTTTCGCGGTGCTCTCCTCCGCAGGCACGCCATATCCTTCCACGTGCTGCCGAATCCAGGAAAAAGAACGCGGGTGAGGCGAATGAGTCAAGGCAATAACTAGGTTCATCAACCGGGAAGTGCCTTCTTGCCAAGTAACTTTCACAGGACTATTGGCAGCGTGCGATCCATTAACGTTGCTCACGGGTGGTATTAAATCCCTCTTGTTTAGGTGTTCAGTCTAAGCAGCAGCCGAATATCGAGTTGCCCGGCACTATCCAGTGGTTAGGGAATCCAGCATTGCATCTACTAATTCGTTGGTATTGGCGAAGGGATCGGGAAGCACAACCTCTTGGGATTGTTCCCCGTTTATCTTCACTCGCATCCAATCCACTGTGTGTGGTAGTTCGTTGTGGCGAACAGCTGCTAGGAACTTCCCTCGAACGGCGGCCCGTGTGGTGGCCGGGGCTGTCGTCAACGCATTTTCGATAGCTGCGGGATTCACCAAGGAATTAGCCATTCCCCGCTTGGCCAGCACATTGAAAATGCCGCGCTCTGGATGGATATCGTGGTACGTCAAATCGACCTGCGCCAAGCGCGGATCCGTGATCTCTAGGCCACTACGATCAGCCATGCGATCCAGTAACGTTTTCTTAATCACCCAGTCGATATCACGTGAAACTGGACTAAAGTCGCCTGTTTCAAAACAGTCCAAAACTTTGCCCCACAGCTCCACCATTGGACGAAGCTGCTCATTCGGAGTGCCTAGCCAACCTTCATTGCTTTTTTCGGGTTCAGGCCGCTTTGTTAGCCATTCCGACGCCGCCTCGTGAAGCGCCCGTTGAATCGCCAATGGGGTCGCGGTTTCGCCCGAGCGCAAGGTCACGGTCTGGGTGCCTGAAAAGTCGCGCGCTATCTCTCGGATCGAGCGAGTCTCGTTCGCAATCTCGAAATCAGGC
>VNIU01000966.1_pt1 | contig 10120 bp, 14 predicted proteins | sample 7248601 | NCBI WGS metagenome assembly VNIU01 (sample SAMN12251564, study PRJNA551026) | human skin metagenome | isolation source: skin samples from healthy patients and patients infected with Netherton Syndrome | host: Homo sapiens | place: France:Paris
GCCTTAGCTACAACCACACCTTCATCAAAGTCAATTTCAGCACGAATTACATTTTGATCATCGGAGGTAAATAACATTTGTTTGTTGTCGCTGAAACGAATAAAACAACCAGACTGAGAATTAAAGCTAAAGCCACCGTTATGTTTGTCAGCGAATGCTGGTAGACCATTTTTTAAAGTTTCATCATCTAGGTTAACTACTGCAAGTTTACCACTAGTCAGTTTAGCTGTAAGTTTAGTTAGCAAATCTTGTTCGGCTTGACTTAGTTCTACTGCTGGTAGATCTAACACTTCAGCTAGATAGGCGATAACGTTTGCGATATCACGTGGCGTGTTTTTGTAACGCTTAGCTAGTTCTTGAGCGACGTTAGATAACTGCTCAATGTTGGCTACGCTATCTTCGTTAACAAGCATGGCTGCAACTTGATTAGCAACGTCTGATTTAACTTGTACTTCGGCATCAGGGATAACTTCATCTAAAAAAGTTACCATTAGTTTATTGATAAGTTCATTTGTACTCATAAGAATGATTTCCTAGGTTAGTTATTGATTAGTTAGTCGGGTTAGTTATTTCAAGAATTATTGACCAAGTAATTCTGAAAGGGAAGCAGTGCGTTTCCAATAAGTATCGGGGGTACCGATTTGTCTAATGTAGAGATGTAGCGTACCGTTGTCTTCAACGTCTCCATAAAAAAGAACCGTGTTAGTAATATTTAACTGTAATGTTACTTCTGAATCTAATAATAGAGGTCTTAGATTATTAATAACATCTACCAAGTTTCCAGAGAGTTTTAATTCAGTAAAGAAAATTAAATGAAACAATATTTGATAAGCCAAACCTAAATCATCATTATATTGAATGACTTTGTTTTTGGTTAAACGACCAGCTGTTTCAAGATACTGCCCCTTTGTAAACAGTGTATCAATGAATACATCAGATTTACTTTTTGCCACCATTAAAAAGCTTGTCTGATTTAAAACTTCATTGATGTGGTCAATGTTATAAATATTAAATTTACCATTACCCATTTCAACTAAAACGGTATTGGTAAAGTTACCATTACCACGATAGCTTTCTATTTTATAAACGTATCTGCAAGCTGTAGTTAAATCGTTTGCCATTTCTGTTGGTATATAACTTTGATCGCTTAGAACATGCCTCAATGCAAGATTAATGACAGTTGAACTCTCATCGTTTATCTCATCAGCTGGTTCACTATAAGCCCGCTTCTCTTCACGAGTTGAAGATAATTGATTAATTAGAGCTAGGGTAATTGGATTACCCTTAATATTAAAAGTTTGCATAATAAAACCCTTTCTTAATGACCTTTGTTTTTTTCTAATTCACAACACCTAGTGTAAATCTTGTTTATAATCTCTCTGATATGTTGTTTACGTGGAACCTCGTACGCCATATTAAGTAGATTTTCATACCGCTGTGATTCTATTTCAGGGGCAATGGTAAAAGGCTCAGTAAATCTAGAATATATAAATTGACGTGCCTTAATATCTTCTGCACTATCCCCACCAATGTCAACTTGTTTCCCAATATTAAGTAAAATCTTTATCGCTTCATCTATATTACCGCTACTACGATAAGCATTATACATTCTATCTAAACGATTTAGATCTTCGTTACCAAAGTTATTTTTTATACGAAGATTGCCCTGAGCTGAAATGTATGAAGATACTTCTATTGTACCATAGTGGCTGTCGCTTTTAAGAAGCCACAAGCTAACCTCTTCATTAGCATAAATCTTAGTTGACTTATGTAATGAATTTACAAAGTTATTAAAAGCTGGCAGTATTTTACCAAACCAGATTAACACAGTATGTGTCCACGCACCTTTACCTGGAATATACAACACCTTAGGATTACCAAATGTTAAGTTTACATCTTGTGGACAACATTGAATTGTATCAAATTCTCCCGACATGTTAATCCTTGCGGTGGTGATAATTTTTATATCCCCAAACACATATGTATTATTCATTACTCCCCCCGATTAGACTACGAGTTAAATATTGTGGTAACAAGGTAGAATGTAGTTCACCGAGAACTTCACCGAAGCTTGTCATTTTAGTAGTAGTTGTGATAGTGTGATTTTCAAGGTTAACAATACCTACTACCGCTACATCAAGGATGGTATTTTTTCCCATTACGATAATCTCGTTTGGGTTTACTTTAGTTATAACGGCAATGTAAGGAATATTTACACTGTTACCACCAACACTATAAAGCTCATACATGGGTACGTTTTTAAAGTTATCGGCAAATATAGTCTTTTCATCATGGGCTATGAATTTATCTTTATAAATAAATCCCCAATGCAGTGCACTTAAGATTGTGTTGCTGCAAATTTCAAACGGACCCACGATATCTGGGTTAAACTCAGCTGAACCTTCAGTAAAGAGTGAAATTAATCCATGTGTGTGGTTATCAAAAAAAGCGTTATTTAACATTTTAAGTAACGTTTGATGTTGTTGTAATCCTTCAGAAGTAACTTCTTTCATAGCTTATCCTTAGTTAATTTATTATCTAAAATTTTAAATTCATTGTAATAGCAATCTTCAATAACATGAGTTACCATGCATAATGAAAAAGATATGACTTCAATGGTTTCGGTTTTAACTTTAATAAACCGAAGCACGCGAATACCATTGCTAATATCTGTTATATTAAAACTAAACCCTTTTACTTCACTAAGTATAGCTAGTTCATCGCTATCTAACTGATGTAATGGTTTCTCGTATTTAATAACATCTGGCTGACTTCTATATTGATGTAATAACTCTCCTATGTTAATTAGTGTTTTACTAGTCTCATTACTAGCTTGTACTTTATCTTTAATCCGAATAAATAGTTCATCGATCATCGTCATACTCCTTAACCATATGTATTTACTAAAACTGTATTTTTTTAAGGGAAACTGCTATGCATACCAATTACAAACAAATATTAGAAAAATACACCAAAGATATTAAGATTAACGAACAGCTAGCAAAACAGCTTCATACCTTCTCTAACAAATTTGTTAATAAAAATGAAGACCATATTGCTTTCTTTGGTTCAAATCTTACCGGTGTACAAAGTATCTACTTCACCACTATGGATAAGAATGAATTGATGATTGATATCTTAGATGGTGTAAATGATATTGCCATTAGAAAAGAAATTAAGGCATTGCCTTATGTCGGTTCTTCTTGGCAGGTAGCAACTGAACCTGTAACACTTGTATGCATGTATCTTGTATATAAGTTTTATAATTCAAGTCTACCAGAGAAAGTTAAAAAACAAGCAATGGTGGATTTATCATTAATTGTACATTACAAGTTTATCACCTCTTTAATTAATCACTACTTTCCGTATAACATTCCAGAGACAACTGCCTTAGCAACCTATTCTGCTTTATCCCGTAAGTTTACTTTAAAACAAGAAGGGACTTGGCAAAAGACATTAGAGCGTAGGGTTGACGATTTACTATTCGTTCAAGACTCTTGGATAGAGCAAATAAAAACTTATGTGGTAGATGAAGAACTAATTAAAATGTTCTCCGACATGCAAGTGCGTATGAGATCGATGATTAAAAATATTGCTGAGGTTACTTATAGATTACATAGTCAAGGCGTTGGTGTTGACAGTGGTGCTTCTATGATGGAAACTGATGACGGTCTTAAAGTTAAAGACGTACAAAGATTACACTCCACCTATAGAGATTACCTACACTCAATCGTTGTAGATCCTAAAGCATTAATTAAAGCTGAGCTAGTACATGTTATTGGTGAAGCTATTGTCACTATGCCTGAGAGTCCATTATTTGATGTTCTCTTATACTTGTCTACTAAAGCACAAGAGAATGATAGAAATACAATTAAGTTTTGTGATGAAATCATGATGTATGTATTTAACTATCTACAAGAAGAATCTAGAAATGGTGCTAGTATCACTAACCTTAGTAATCTACTAGAAAAGATTAAGTCTTTAATTACAGCTAGTAAATCTAATGATCCAGCTGTATTACAATTAAGACGAGATGCTGAACGTTATGTTAAGAAAGGATGTAAGGTTAGTAATCCTGCATCTCAAGCTGGTCTTAGAACTGGACTTATTCTTTACTTAACTATTAGAGCATTAACTAAACAACATTATAGCTGATTATAGGACATATAGAGTAGTAGATATCTACTACTCTTTTTATGCTATTAATATATCTAAATGTTAGAAATTACATGAATGATCATATTTATATGTTAAGCCCCGTGGCGCATGAACGTTATCTAGTTACCTTGGTATCTAGGTAGTGACACGTATGTGTAAGCTTGAGTATCTTCAGATACGAAAGAGAGATGAACGTAGGTTCGGATGAGCGGAGCGAATCCATTAATAACTACAGTAGTGGAACACTACGCAGGAATGAGGATACGAATGAGTGCCATCTTTTTATTAAATATAACTAATACCATTTAAATAAGATTAATACTTATTTAGGGTATTAGTCTTTATGCTGTCAATATTAAACGAATTATAAAAATACAAATATACATTATTGATGTGATAGCAGTTTTATGTTATCGAATTAACATTTATTGGAGAGTATCATGAGTAATAAATTATTTAAGCAAATTAACCACTGCTTGGATAAGTGGGCAAAAGTAATATCTAAAGAGAAAAGGGGTAAGTACATTGTAGTTAACACATTAAACTACAAAGGAAATTTTTACATTAGTAGGATGGATGACAATTGGGTAAGTGTAAGATGCGATCCACGTAACGGCTATGGCACTTATTACACGTTTCATTTAATTAGACGCGAAGAGGATAACCACATCGTAATTAAGTTATACGATTATGGTTATACCGATGCCTTTGGTGCTATGGGGGATAAATATTACCAAGCGGCTTTAGAGAAACTAGTAGAATGTGTGGAACAGTACGCAGCTACTATGCCCAAACCAAATGAGCTTATGTATCATCTACTAGATTATCGTTATAAATTACATCCATTTGTTCCAATGCCGTTTTTTGATAAACCGGGTGTTAAAGCTTTTGTATTTAGTGGACATTCGTTAGTTATCTATGCAGCTAGTTTAGAAGATAAACTTGTGCTTAGTGTTATAACCGATGAAAAAGAACTAATCGATCTATACTCGGTAAAACGTAAAGATAACTCTTTATTAGAAATTGAAAGACTCAATCATAAGGAGACACTGTTGCCAGATAAAGTAGTGCTAGCTGTAAATAATTTTGTAACCAAACTTAATAGCCACCAACCCCAAGAGTCATAATAGGAGAATTACCATGTCAGATACAATGTTACAACAAATCAATGACGCCATTTTTAAGCGTTTACAACACCAACACGAAAGAGTGGACAACCTTATCAACTACTTACGATAGGAACAATGAAGATTTCCATTACTATTCTAAGCTTTTAAGACTAGTCATCAATTAATTCTGGAAAAATAAAATGAAGTTTAATAAACTATTTAATGTAATGCCTGTTGAACAAATCTCTTGGTTATCTTTGTTTTGTCAAAGTATGTCAAATGATTTACTAACTAAGCTTCAAGTAGATATGCACCGAGCTAACAACGAATCTAAACTTGAACGCAGTAAAGTTACTTTAGGCGAGTCGGTAACTGACCTTCCTCAAGTCATTGGTTACATAGCAAAACAAGGGAATCTACTAGAGCCCTTTTACAGTAGCTTTAAAACCGTGCTACCTGACGGTAAAAAAATTATTAACATTGTCGCTGCTGATAAAATTTCAACTATCAGTAATGTTATTCTTGGTTTCGATAAGAAACATGAAATGGTTAGTTTGTATCTAATTAGTCAGGGTAACATCTGCCGCTTAAAGAGCTATCTTACCCCGCATGAATATATGCAGCTACTGTTAAGCGTTGATCTAATTGGCTTTATTGGTAAAGTGTACGGTAATGAATTATCTACTGTACTTGGTGCTAATAATTACAAACAACGACCCACGGTATACGTTGGCGTACCTGCCACAAAATCATCTGAGTAAATAACGTATAGAATATGTGAGGGTAACCTTGCATATTCTTTTTTTTTTATTTGTTTTTTTATTTCAAGGAAACGGCCATGTTTTTTTCTAGACGCGTACTAACCGACGAACGGTTTGTACCAATGACCAAAGATAAGGAGGCTTATGAGAGAGCTTCTATAGCTTTCAAACACTTTGAATCTAACAAGCTTTGGTATGTAGATGATCCAAATGTACCCCATATCACATTTGATGACAAATACGTATTCGCCATTGCTAAAAACTTTGTTAGATTAGAGGTACGCGCCAAGCCAATTAATTATAGCGTTTACACCCTACCAACAGGTAACGTTGTAAGAATGGGTTTTGAGTATAAACCATTAATCTATCATCCATTTATCGGCGGTCTTACAAATCAAGTAACCCCGACAGCTCCGATTAAAACTAGCATCAAAGATAAAACCTTAGAACCCATACTTACTAACTTTTGTATCATGATTACAGGCATTGGTAAGTACATCTACATGACAGAGCAAAACTATCCTACCAATACTCGTAGAAGTGAAGCTATGAATTGTTCAGATGCTTTAGACTATATCAAAAATAAATTTAAATTAGATTGTAAGTTGCAAAAAAGCCACGATTGTAAAATCTCAGAACTTCTAATTAAGAAGGTAATGGTTCAATGATAGCAAATAATAAAGCTTATAGGTATGTAACTAACAAACCTATGAGGAGATTGGCTATGCATGGTCTATCAACTACGTTACTTACACTTCTTTGTACCATAAAGGAACCCATGAGAGTTAGATCTGCACAAGGTAGACAAACCAATGGGTGTGTTATTAAACACGGTGTCTATAGCCCTTTAGTAACTATACCTAAACCTAAAGACGATAATATCTTTTATGATCCTATTAAATCGAAACATAGCTTTACCAAAGCTTAAAATGTTTACCTAGAGAGCCTATTAATAGGCTCTCTATTTATGCCGCGTTTATCGGCTTATGTAATAAAATATCTAAATGGGTGATAGTATACTAGAGCGATATCATCTCTAGGAAACTTACCTTCTTATCTCATTGATAAGTTGGTGAGTAGGGGCGGGAGCAACAGTCATGACCAACGAACATAGCTTTAGCTAGGTGCGAATATAGATAATCAGAGATAGCGAAGCTATCTCTATTATGCTGTTGGATGAGTGAATACGAATACCATAACAGCATAATAGTACGAGCGATAGCGAGTGCATCGCTTTTGATAACAGTACGAATGATAATGAGTACATTATATTTAAATAAATGTAAATATACACTATTAACATGAATAAAGAGTTCTATCGTCATTTATATTTAATTAAAGATGAGATTGGATATGAGTAAATTAAGCTTTAAACAATTAAGTAATATTAGTAAATCTATTTGTAGTAATACTAATTTAATATTAAGATTACTAGAAGAGATTGGTGAGATTAATTATTATTCTTTTTATTTAGACGAAGTAGAGATATTACCAGATTATCTACTTTGTAATAGTAAAGAGAAAAATATTATTAAATATCATTTTAATCAAAATACTGGCATTACTTTAATACTAAGTAATTATCCAGTAGTAGTAAATATTAGTAGTGTATTAGTAAGATTAAGTACTACTGATAGTGATTTGTTTAGTAAATTACAAAAAGCAATTAGCAGTTTAGTAAATGATTGGAATTTACTAGGACAATACGTATTAGATTTAATTAACAAAGGAGCAGTAGCGTGAGTAAGAAAATAGTGTTTAGTCACATTGTGTGTATAGGGCATAATAATGCGATTGGATTTAATAATCGGTTATTATTTTCATTTAAAGAAGACTTAGATTACTTTAAGAGTAAGACGATGGGTTCAGTTGTTGTGATGGGTAGATTGACATATGAATCTATTGGTAAGCCATTAAAGGGGAGGATTAATATAGTTATTAGTAAATCTTCTATAAATAAAAAAGGGATATTTACTGTTAGCAGCATTGATGACGCAATTGAGTTAGCAAAGCAAATGGCCGATGTTATCAATAATAAAGAGGTTTTTATTATTGGGGGAGAGAGTATTTATAAACAAACTATGGGTTTGGTAGATAATATTTACGTAACAAAGGTTATTAGTGAGCCAAATGTAAAGGCAGATAGTTACTATCCACTTATTAGTGAGGATTTTGGTTTAGTAGAGAATAGTGTTTTGTATCAAAGTGAGAAGGGGTTTATATATGGCTTTGAAAGGTATGCTAGAAGCTCTGTATAAGCTTTGTATTTTGATTTTAAAGTACGGTTAGGTAAATGTACCAGTTAAAGTGTAAACTCTCTGTAAAACGATTACAGAGTCAAATAAAGTTACAAGGAGAACTATTATGTTAGATATCATTTTAAATCAAATCCGAGTAATGAGTTATACTTACTCAAAAGAATTACAGCTTCGTGGTCATAAGGCTTACTGTCTTTTAGATGAGACAGTCGAAGTTGACTTAGACGATCCTGAAAACCTTGAAACGGTTATTGATGAGATCAAACGCTATTACGATGATAAGTTAGAATCGGTTCAAGGGCGGTATAGTGAAGCTACCCATGTGGGTTACTTATTTCCTTTACTACAGTTTCGTCGGTTACTAATTGAACAGTTAGTCGATATAGTGCCAGCTAAGCACGCTAAATATGCTTTAGACTTAAACTAATCCAAGGAGAACTACCCATGTCATACTCACAAGCGCAATTAAACATGTACTACATCTTTGTCACTTTTATCAAATCAAAGCTCAATTGGGATTCTAGAGCTATGTTTAATGATGAAAAGTTGATCGTATCTTTTAAAGATATAAACCTTAACGTTGAGATACGTGGGGATAATAACGCCCCGGCATTCTTCTTGCGTATTGGTGAAAACTTTGTTTGGGTTCACGCTGATATGAGTCAAGATAAAGAAGACATCATGAAGCAACATTTACCCGCCCTTACTCAACATAAAGGCGTAGATAATGAAGCTTGGCTGGAAGCTACTGAAATGATGCTGCGGTTTTATTCAGAACACTATAACGGCAGTGGTTTCCCTCCACTGGCTAACCTTTATATTGGAAATCCATTATTTGATAAGCTTGTCGAATACCTAGCAGTGCGTAGAATGGTTGGTCAATGGAGAGTTTCTGGTAATGCAATTTATCCACCAGCTGCAAGTAAAATTAATATCATTCAAGGTAACGATGATAATATCTTAGTGATCATCAATAATGCTCATTACCGTATTTACCCACAGCGAGTTAATGCTGGGTTATTAGCTATAGTGAGAAATACCCAGTACGCTAAAACTATGGATTATCAATACCTTGATATCTTAATTGATGCTATTGGTGAAGATCTTTAGTATGAAAAAGATGTAGACTAAAAGTTTTTATACTATTTAGACTTGTTAAAACCCATCCACTGTAATTTTTATTAAGGAAAACATTATGAATCAAGAAATTAGCTTATACAACGTACTAGATACTTCTGTGACTCAAGTAGAAACTACTTGCGGCGATTGCGGTAAAACCCAAAGTGATTTTGATGAATCGCTTCTAGATACAGCCATCCCATGTTCCCTAGATACGCCTTTGATTCGCAATATGATTTTGCAATCTAAACAAAAGGTACAAACAACGCCACACACCGAAGTATTAGAATTTTTAGCTAGCTTCCCTGAAAATACAGTACACGTTATTGAGCTACCACATATCGATCCTACATCTAAACTATACGTTGGTAAAGTCAATGAATGTGTTAGTGGTGTGTTGATTTGTTTGTTGATTAACGGTGTTTATGCTGGCTCTTATATGGCTAGGTTTGAAGACGCAGAATTTTACACTAGTAAACGCTTGTGTGACTTTGAAGCTTTAATTAACATGTTAAAAGCTTACGATGAAGATGCCTATGGCGAGCTTAACTTATCAGCTATTAACAATCTGCCAGTAACGGAAATATCGGGGTATGTACCGCTCATTGCTAGAAAGTTTATGGAGCCACATAACACGTATGACAATTTTTCCAATACCGACTATGAGCGTTTTATTAGCTGGTCTAGAAATCTTTTAAACCAAAAACTAGTTTAT
>VNIU01000970.1_pt1 | contig 10103 bp, 10 predicted proteins | sample 7248601 | NCBI WGS metagenome assembly VNIU01 (sample SAMN12251564, study PRJNA551026) | human skin metagenome | isolation source: skin samples from healthy patients and patients infected with Netherton Syndrome | host: Homo sapiens | place: France:Paris
TGTTGTAATGCCGCCGTGCCCTGATCGGTGAGGTGAATGATGGCCCCTCTGCCGTCCGAACAGCAGACGCGACGTTCTATGAGGCCTCGCTTCTCCATACGCGTGAGGTGATGGGACAGCCGGGAGCGTTCCCATCCCATGTGCTCTGCCAGGGCCACGACTCTCATTTCGCCGCCGTCGGTCTCAGAAAGACGCACGAGCACCTCAAAGTCCTGCACCGACAATTGCGAATCGCGGGACAACTGGCGATTAAGCACGGCAGGTAAGGTGGTCGATACTTCCAGCCACAAGCGCCATACGCGCTGCTGGTGGTCGTCGAGCCAAACGGCGGAGTCCTCAGTCACAGTGCCTCCTTTGTTGCCGAGTATAAGGGCGGTAAGCGCATCTTCTACCACCGAAGCACTTTCTTGTTGACGCGTCCAGCGTCTCCGTTGAGGTGGTTGCCCAGACCGCGTCCTTGGCCCCCTAACGCCGATCGCGACGCCCACATGAAATTCGCTGATGTCCTCGACGTCGGGAACGACCCGACGACGGCCTTCCGCTCCACCTCCTCCGCTATCAGCGTTATCACGCAGAGCTGAGCGTCAGATCATCGCTGAAACTAGCCCTGACAAGCCAGAACATTACCGGAACACGCGTACACAAATAGTATCGGAATCATTTCCTATCATGCTGCTATGACGAGATTTCTCCACACCTCAGATTGGCAACTGGGGATGACTCGGCACTACCTGTCGAAGCGCGGCGACGACGACCCACAGGCACGGTTTACTGCCGATCGAATCGAGACGGTACGCAGGCTAGGCGACGTTGCCCGGCAAGAGGGCTGCGAGTTTGTCGTCGTCGCCGGAGATGTCTTCGAAACCCACAATGTCTCCACTCAGATCATTGCCCGCGCGTGTGAGGCGATAGCCTCCATTGATCTCCCCGTGTACCTGCTGCCCGGAAATCACGACAGCTTAGAGCCGGGGTGTCTCTGGGATGGGCCAGAATTCGCACGGCGCTGCCCGAGCAACGTCCAGGTGCTGCGAGACCACGCAGAGAGCCAGATCACTGACGGCAACGGGGTCGTCATCGCTACGATCGTTGCCTCTCCGCTGACGACCCGTCACCCGTCGACCGACCCCCTCGCCGACCTTGTGAAGAACCTGGAGCCCGCCCAGACGCCGCGCATCCTGGTCGGCCATGGCCAGCTTGAGGGGCTATCGGGGGATGCTCGTGAAGCCCTCATCTCGCGAGCTCCTCTCGAGGACGCGATTGCCCGAGGTGCGCTGAGCTACGTCGCTTTGGGCGATCGTCATATCGCGTGGCCGACCAACGATAACCACGCCGCCATCCGGTACAGCGGAACCCAGGAGACAACGAGCTTCAACGAGGAGAGTGTCGGCACTGCGGTAATCGTCGACCTCGGTGATCCTCTTACCTGCCAGACGATCAATGTTGGCACGTGGTTGCATGCCCGAGTGAGCCAGGAGGTAGCCGGCGAGGCAGACCTACAGACCCTGCGCGATAGGTTCGACTCCTTCGACCACCGAGATCGCACCATCATCCGCTACGACCTTCACGGTCAGGTCACTATCTCTCAGAAGGCAAAGCTCGACGAGATCATCGCTGACTATGAAACTGTCTTCGCAAGCCTTGAACCGAGTGAAAACCGCCATGACCTCACCGTGGTGGGAGACGATGTCAGCCTGACTGAGGCTGATGTGCCCGGCTGGGTACGAGATGCTGCCGAAGAATTGTCGGACATGTGCGCCACCAGTGAAGACGCCGTCGCTGCGCTCACCCTGCTGCACCGTCTCATCAGCGCTGAAGAAGTCGGTACCGCAACTACTGCACACACTGCGGAGGTATCACGATGAAGCTGCACCGCATCCACGTCGAAAATTTCAAAGCGATTGACGAACGCACCCTCGAGTTGCCCGATTGTGGGGTTGTCATTGCAACCGGACGCAACGAGATCGGCAAGACCTCCATGGTGGAAGCCCTCGACCTGCTGCTCGATACCAGCACCAAAGCCTCATCGAAGTCTCGCAAAGTCCGAATCGCTCAGCCCTATGGCACATCTCTGCAGGTGGTCGTCGAAGCTGAGATGACGATCGGCGATCACCGCTTCGTTCATCGCAAATGCTTTCTCAAGGACAAGGAGTCTTCACTGAAATTCCTTGCCGGGCCTCGTGCTGGCCAGACCATCACCGGCGACGAGGCTGTCGAGATGATGGAAACTCTGTTGTCCGGCGCAGATGTGACTCTGTGGAACGCGCTGCGTCTCATGCAGGCCAACGGACTATCCCCGTTGCGGCTGGATTCTTCCCAGGCCCTCACCGCTGCCTTGGAACAAGCTGGCGGGCAGCAACCTGATGAGGGTTCCGGAGGCGGACTCATGGATCGGGCTCGAGCGGAGTATGACAAGTACTTCACACCCGGGGGATCAGAGCGCCGCAGCGTCTTCGCAGATCGCGACGAGCTCGAGGAGATCCGCAGCAACCTTGCCAAAGGACAAGAGAGGCTCGCAGAGGTCAACGAAGTCGTCGATTCCCTCAGCAGAATCAACGAACAGATCAGCCACGATCAGACCGTGGTGGCATCCAAAAAGTCCGACTGTCAGAAAGCCGAAGCTGCCCTTGCGAGCCTCACCGACCTCGAGAAAGAGGTCGAGACCGCCAAACGTACTGCCAAGGAAGCAGCGCAGCGTCATGCCGAGGCCAGAACGGCCCACGATATGAGGGCCAAGCTCATCGACGATCTCGCGACGGCCCAGGACAAATATGAGCACTGCCAGCGCGTGGCCGCAGAACTAACGGAGCTGGGCCGAAACGTCGCCGAGGAACGCGAGGAAGCCCAGACAGCTGTCGATGAGGCTCAGAAGAAGATTACCCAGGCCGAAGAGGCCGAAACTCAGGCTCGGCAGACCCTTACAGCCGCGCGAGTTAGTGAAGAGTCGACCAAGGCTCGACAACAGCTCGACAGGATCCATGAACTCAAGACGCGCATAACGGCCGAACAGCAACGCCTCGACACCGAGAAAGTGACCAGCGAGGCACTATCCGCGCTAAGGAAAGCCGTCAAGGCCGACGACCTTGCCCGCGATAAGGCATTGATGGCTAACCCCCAGTTAGCCATCGAACACCTCGCCGACGGGGTTTCACTACGCATTGACGGCGCCGACCTCGATGTACCGATCGGTGCAACGAACCAGCGCCGGGTAGATGACGAGCTCGTCATGGAGATGGGTGAGGCTTGGCGAGTGCGGATCTCCCCCACCTCTGAGGTCATGACCTTAGGAAACGATGCCGTGAAGGCCCACCAAGCCGTAGTGTCACGACTCGAGGACCTAGGTGTGACGAGTCTGGAGCAGGCAGAGTCTCGTCTAGCTGAACGCAAGGTCATGGAGACCCACATCTCTTCCTGGCGGGAACACCTCGAGGAGGAGCAGGGCAAAGTCACCATCCAAGAGCTTGAAGCCATGGCTGAACGCACCACCGAAACCGTCAGCGTCACGGCCGCCGAGGCTCAGAAGCTGGAAGAAGAGGCTGTCGCCGCAGCGAATGAAGCGCGTACCGCCCAACGTCAGGCTGACAACCGGCTAAGAACGGTGGAAGAGCGCCACATCGAGGCTCATGAGAAGGTCTTCCGGGCAAATATCGACGCCGAAAAAACCGCCGAAACGGTCACCAGGCTCTCTACCGAACTGACGGCTGCACGCAAAATCACCAGCGATGAAGCCCTCACCGAGACGCTCACAACCGCCCAGGAGCAGGCTCGATTCACACAGGCCGAGGCCGACCGCGCCCAGGCCGCGCTAGCAGAACGCAACCCCGAGCAGGTCCACACCGAAGCTGAAGGAACACGGGTGGCACTGACGACCGCAACGGACCGCCTCGAGAACAACATCCGTCGTCGGGCAGAACTCAACGGACAGCTGCAGGGGCTTGGCCGCCAGCAGCGTCAGACCGAGGTCGACTCCCTCACCATCAAGGAACACCAACTGGCTCGACGAGTGACTGGATTGGAGCAGCGTGCACGGTCAGCCAAGTTGCTGTACCAGACTCTGGCAGCCCACCTGGAACACGTGCGACAGTCTTACGTGGCACCTTTCACCACCCAAATCGACCGGATTGGACGCGGGGTCTTTGGCCAGGATCTTCACGTCGAGATCGACTCCACCTTGTCGGTTGTGGCACGTCAACTCAATGGCTCCCGGCTGGAATGGGACCAGCTGTCGTCAGGGGCCCGCGAACAGTTGGGACTGATCGTCCGGCTGGCCGCCGCTCGGCTCATTGACCCCGACGATGGAGTGCCGGTGATCCTCGACGACGCCCTGGTCTACTCCGATCCTGTGAGGGTCAGGCACGTCCTCGCCGAGGTAGCCCAAAGTGCTCAGACTAGCCAGATCGTGGTGTTTACTAGCGCCCCAGAGAGGTACGACTCCGTACCCGGAGCGCAGCGCGTGGACTTCGAGTGACTTTGGGATGGCCCGTCGACCACAGGCCGCTAACCCTCCTTCAAGCTCCCAAAACCCGCTCAGGCGCCCGTCCTCATCCAGGCGTCTCCGCGCGCACGCCATGCCAGGATTGCACACCGCACGATCATGAACCCGCTGAAGGCAACCCACAGCCACACCACTGCAGCGGCCGGGTCTGACGGCGCCAAGAGGTGCACAGCCCAGGCCATCGGTAGATACACCAGGAGCATGACAACCTGAGCACCCGACAACCATCGGCCGTCACCGGCCCCAATGAGCACCCCATCGAGGACGAAAGCCGGGCCAGCAACGATCTGCTGAGCTGCCACGACAAGCAAACCGGCAGCGACCGCTCGGTGTACGGCAGGGTCGTCGGTGTACAGAGCAGGAACCACCTGATGGAAAGCCGCCAATACGATGCCAATAACGACACCTGCCACGAGTCCCCACCGTGTCATCGTGGCCGTCAGTGACCGGGTACGACGGACGTCACCGGCACCCAGGCTTGCCCCGGTGAGAGCCTGGCCGGCAATACCCAGGGCGTCCATGGTCATGAGTAGCAGGTTCCACATCGTCATCGTCACCTGATATGACGCCATGGTGATCGCTCCGGACCGCGCGGCGACCCAGGTCGTCACATAGAGAGCGGCACGCAACGCCAGGGTGCGGATGAGCAACGGGATACCATCACGCAAACTTGAAGCAATGCCACTCAGATGCGGCACCAAACTTAAGTCGAGACCGCGAGTTCGTATCCGCAACACCCACACCAAAGCCACCGCCATGGCTATCTGGCAGACGAGGGTGCCCATGGCGGACCCCTGGATGCCCCAACCCATACCAAGCACGAACCACAGATTGAGCACCAAGTTCGCACTAAAGGTGACGACCGTCACAACTAAGGGCGTGCGAGTGTCTTGAAACCCACGCAACACTCCTGTGATCGCCATGGTGGCGAGCATCGCGGGCACCCCAAATCCAGTGATGCGCAAATAGCGTCCCGCCTGTTCCGCAACCGCGCCGCTAGCTCCAAACCAACCAGCCACCGTCGTCGGAATAGCCACCAGCATGATCGCCACAAGTAGGCCAATGATGACAGACAGCCACAAGCCATCCACACCAGCCTGGGCAGCTCCCTGACGGTCCCCCGCCCCCATTCGACGTGACGATGTTGCCGTCGTCGCGTAGGCAAGGAAAACAAAAAGCCCTGTGAAGGTCGTCAAGGCCGCCGAAGCCACACCCAGGCCTGCCAACTCGGCGGTGCCCAGATGCCCGACCACTGCGGAGTCTGCAACGAGGAACAGCGGCTCAGCAATCAGGGACAAGAAAGCAGGCACTGCCAGATTCAGAATCTGACGGTATCCGGCCCCAACCTCGGAGCCCGGATCGCGACTCCCTCGAACCATCAAGCTCGTGCTATCGCACCGCGCAGGGACGCACGAATGACATCGAGAACCCGGTCAGCCCACTCCGGAGTTTTCTCACCACGCAGGGGACCAGAAGTCGACAGCGACGCAAAACCGTGAAGCACGGACCACAGAAGAATGACGAGGCTCCGGACGTCAACCCGGTCAGAAAGCGTGACCTCTCGATCTGAAAGGACATCTTGGATTACCGAATCGGGCAGATTCGGTGCTTTCGACCGGTCCACGTTAAGAGCGTCAAGCCCCGTATCCGAAATGCGATACGCCACGTCGAAGAGCCCCGGCTCAGTCAGAGCGAAATCAAGATATGCACGGCAGGCAGCCACGAGTTGGGAAACTGCCACGCTCTCATCGTCGATGGGCTGGGCCTCAGCCACCGCTTCACGCATGACGACACCGATCTGGTCGGCAGCCGCCAGACCCACCTCATCAAGAAGGGCCTCGCGATTCGCGAAGTGACGGTACGCGGCGTTAGGTGATACTCCTGCGCGGCGAGTAGCCTCACGCAGCACAACAGCCTCGGTGCCACCGCTGCGAGCCATCTCCAGACCCTTCTTTACGAGGACTTCGTGAAGATGACCATGATGGTACGTCTGACGTGGTTGCGACGAGTGATGCGTCTCCGTCATTAATGATCCCCCGGTCCGTTAGTAGCATGGTGTCAACCTGACTGGCTGAACGCTGACGCCCAACAATACGTGACATCTGTGGCCCCGGCTGACAGCCCCTATGACCACTCAACCATCACTCAACTAGGCTGAACGCATGAATTCAAGTGTTCCATACTTGCTAGCCATCCTCGGTAAAGGGGTCGTGTCACCATCCACGATGGTGTGCCATGCAGACGATCTCGGGCTGGTGCGTGGGGATGGCGTCTTCGACACAACTCGTATCGTGACCGCGCAGGATGGAACATCGCGAATCGACCACCTCGACGAGCACCTGTCCCGGTTCGCCCGCTCTATCGCTGGAGTGAACGGCCCCACCCCCGATTTGGACTCCTGGAACCACCTCATCGAAGAAGCGGCACGCACCTGGCGTATCCCCGGCGAAGCTGCCCTCAAACTCGTCTACACCAATGGTCGTCAGGTCGTCCCCGGACCGCCTCGAGGTTTTCTCATCATCTCTCCCCTTTCCGAAACTGCAATCGAAGAACGGGAGGGAATCGACGTGCTGTGTCTATCCCGTGGGGTCACTAGCGACGCCTTCGCCGATGCTCCCTGGCTCCTCGGTGGGGTCAAGACCCTGTCCTATGCCGTCAACGTCGCGGCTCTGCGCTATGCCCGATCCCAGGGTGCCGACGACGCCATCTTCACCTCTACCGACGGTTACCTGCTCGAAGGACCAACCTCTGGGTTAGTCATCGCGGCCGACGACAGCCTGTGGACGACCCCCACCGGCACCACCGGCATCCTGAGCTCCATTACCGTCAGTACCGTCTTCGAGGCCACTGGTGAAGTCGGGGTCCAGACATCTACCCGCCTCATGAAACGTGATGAGGTGCTGCGTGCCCAGGGAGCCTGGTTGTTGTCGTCGGTGCGTGGCGTCGCCCCCATCCTCAGTATTGACGGCCACCCAGCTCCCCAAGACGAGGACATGACCCACCGGTTGCGGACTTGGGCGGGGTTTGAGAACTGATGCCTGCGTCTGACTCTGCATCTGCGGCAACCAAAACCCTCGCCAAGGCCAAGATCCCGCATGTCCTACACAGCTACGACCACGATCCGTCCAACCATCATTTCGGCGACGAAGGGGCCGCGAAACTTGGGTTCGACCCGTCCATCATGCTCAAAACCCTGGTCGTCAAGCTGGCCCCCTCGGGCAAGCTCGCCGTCGCCGTCGTTCCGGTAAGTTGTCAGCTTGATCTCAAGGCTTTTGCCTCAGCCGTAGGTGCGAAAAAGTCGCTATGGCTGACCCAGCGGCAGCAGAGCGCGCCACGGGGTACATCGTCGGGGGAATTTCTCCCTTGGGGCAGAAAAAGCGGCTACCCATCTGCATCGACGAGTCGGTGCTAGGGCAGCCGCGGGTGCTGGTTTCAGGCGGGCGTCGAGGTCTGTCGGTGGAATTGTCGCCATCGGACCTGGTGACTGTCACCGGAGCGGTGACGGCAAAAATCTCCTGCTAACGCCAACCCCGGTCACTTACTGGAGTTCTTGCCGATCGACTGCGGTAGGACGAGCAGCCCGATCACAATGACGACACCAAGTACCACGTGAATCCACTTGATGGCGCCACCACTGCTCAGCTCACCGAGGACATACTGAACAAGGATTAGCACCGCCATACCGACGGCGTGACCGACGACCGCCGACGATCCACCACGGCGCTTCCACATGACGGCCAAAACGGCCGCGACGATAGCCGCCAGCAGGGTCACAATGCCGAAGCCCATGTGCACGTCGCCGAGACCGTGAACTCCGGAAAGCATGAAACAGGCCAAAACAGCCTGGACAATCACGGCCCCAACGGCAACCCAGGCGGAAATTGTGAGAGCCTTAGGAGCAGAGGGGATAGTCGAGGTGTGCTGCTGTGTCATGAGCCACACTCTAGGCCAGGGCTACAGCTTTATCGTGAACTTCGCCCCACCATCACCCATGGCCCCCACCAGCATCCCAATGCACTGGCTGTCACAACGGCTGGCCATGAGACCTCCACCACCGCAGACAAGTCCAAGATGAGGGCATAGAGACCAGCTGCTCCAACTAGAACCGTCACTGCCCCGACGACCCCACCAGCGATGCGTTGGCTCCTCCGCCGGACGAGGCGTCCGCCCAACAGAGCCGCCATGAGGACGACCGGGATGATGAGAATTACCGTTACTCCCATAGCGTAAAGCAGCCCGATCAGAAGGCAGCCAAACCATCCTTGTACCGGCATGCCCGCCCTGGTGCCGTCAGCTCCAGGGCTCGTCGCCCAGATCGCCAAAGTCAGCCCCCACACCAGTCCAGTAATGGCCATAGCAGCGGTGAACACACCAGCCGACCTACCTACCCGCGCTGACTCAGTGGTAGCACCCAGAATGTCCGAGTTGCGCTGATCGACGTTGTGACCTAGTCGCGCCCTCACATCGAGAGTGTTCTCCTCGTTGCGTCGACGGCTCACCGCACCTTCACCTTTGTGCCCTCATGAGCAAATTTGTAGAGGGCCTCAGAATCTTTGGGGGCCAGCCGAGCACAGCCGTGACTTGAATATCCGGGCAATCCCAGGGTGTAGACAGGCTGGGCAGGTTTCTTCGTCTTTTCGTCCCAGGGAATCTGGTGGAAACCGATCGTTCCCGTCGCTCCGGGGCGTTGATAAAAAGACAGGAAGTTAGGTATATACCAGCGGATACCATCCTCAGTAAAGGCCGCGTGCCGCGTCTTGTATTGAATCTTGTAGTTCCCAACAGGGGTCTTCCACGGCTCGGCAGTAGTGAGCATGACCCGTTTCACTAGTCCGTTATGTACGAGGTAGACGCGATTCTCCGCTTTGATCCACAGGACATAGCTGCCAGGTCCAGCTGAGGATTTCGCACCGACGGTAAGAGATGCTGCCGGTGGGGTTGGGGCAGGAGTCACCGGAGCTGAGTCGTCAGCCTTCGGGCCCGTAGAATCTACGGGATCATTAACGCCATCATTGCTTGATGGCCCGTCTGGATCCGGTTGTTTATGCGTAGCCTTAGCGGTCGATGTCGGGGACGCCGTAGGGCACGTCATCGGATATTGCTGGCGGGAACGCAAATCGCCCGCACCAGGGACGGAGTCGATACATGGCTCTGAAGCAGGCATTGACGATCCGCAGCCAGCAACTAGGCAGACCATTGCCACTAGGGCAGCAAAAAAACCGCCGCCACGCCACGGGCCTGAGCCGACGCGCGGTTCCGGGTTCGAGGTACTTCCGGGGGCATGCATCGGGTTAAGTTTAGAGGCCCCACCGTAACCGTACGAATACAACGTCGATAGCAGGACTGCGAAGCTCCCCTCAAAACCCGACGACTCATGCCTCGGGTGAGACTTGTAGAGGCTGACAGGCAGGAGAGGACCATGTCGGGAGCACTTGTTATTGGGGAGTCATTGATTGATGTTGTCAATGATGAGGCGCATAGGGGTGAGCATCCTGGGGACTCCCCGATGAATGTCGCGATTACCATCTCCCGCGCCGGCGCGAACCCACCGCGCACCGCCGAATTAGGGTGACCGAAGATTCCTCGCCCCCGCGTCAATGTCTGCGAGACT
>VNIU01000971.1_pt1 | contig 10102 bp, 7 predicted proteins | sample 7248601 | NCBI WGS metagenome assembly VNIU01 (sample SAMN12251564, study PRJNA551026) | human skin metagenome | isolation source: skin samples from healthy patients and patients infected with Netherton Syndrome | host: Homo sapiens | place: France:Paris
GTGAAGATATTTCCTTTTTCACATTCGGCCTCAAAGCACTGCAAATGTCCATTTGCAGATTCTACAAAAAGAGTGTTTCAAAACAGCTCTATCGAAAAAAAGGTTCAAATCTGTGAGTTGAATGCACACATCAGAAAGAAGTTTCTGAGAATGCTTCTGTCTAGATTTTATGTGAAGATATTCCCGTTTCCAACGAAGGCCTCAAAGCAGTTCGAATATCCACTTGCAGATTCTACGAAAAGAGTGTTTCAGAACTGCTCTATGAACAGGTATGTTCAACTCTGTGAGTTCAAAGCAAACATCACAAAGAAGCTTTTGAGAATGCTTCTCTCTGGTTTTTATGTGAAGATATTTCCTTTTCCACTATAGGCCTCAAAGCATTACAAATGTTCACTTGCAGATTCTACAAAAAGAGTGTTTCAAAACTGCTCTATCAAAAGAAAGGTTCAACTCTGTGAGTTGAATGCACACATCACAAATAAGTTTCCGAGAATGCTTCTGTGCAGTTTTTATGTGAAGATATTCTCTTTTCCAACGAAGGCCTCAAAGCAGTCTAAATATCCACTTGTAGAGTCTACGAAACTGTGTTTCAAAACTGCTCTATGAAAAGTTACGTTCACCTCTTTGATTTCAAGGCAAACATCACAAGGAAGTTTCTGAGAATGCTTCTGCCTGTTTTTTATGTGAAGATATTTCTTTTTCCACCATTGGCTTCAAAGCTTTCCAAATGTCCACTTGCAGATATTACAAAAAGAGTGTTTCAAAACTGCACTAACAGAGGAAAATTTCAACTCTGTGAGTGAAATGCACACATCACAAAGAAGTTTCTGAGAATTCTTCTGTCTAGTTTTTATGTGAAGATATTTCCTTTTCCACCGTAGGCTTCAAAGCTATCCAAATGTCCACTCGCAGATTGTACCAACAGTGTTTCAAAACTGCTCTATCAAAAGAAAGGTTCAACTCTGTGAGTAGAATGCACACATCACAAAGAAGTTTCTGAGAATGCTTCTGTCTAGATTTTATATGAAGATATTCCCGTTTCCAATGAAGCCTCAAAGCATTCTAAATATCCACTTGCAGATTCTACGAAAAGAGTGATTCAAAACTCCTCTATGAACAGGTATGTTTAACTCTGTGAGTAGAATGGAAACATCACAAAGTAGTTTCTCAGAATGCTTCTGTCTTTTTGTTATGTGAAGATATATCCTTTTCAACCAAAGGCATCAAAGCTTTCCAAATGTCCACTTCCAGATTCTACAAAAAGAGTGTTTCATAACTGCTCTAATCAAAAGAAAGGTTCAACTCCGTGAGTTGAATGCACACATCACAGAGAACTTTCTGAGAATGCTTCTGTCTAGATTTTATGTGAAAATATTCCCGTTTCCAACGAAGGACTCAAAGCTGTCTAAATATCCACATGCAGATTCTACGAAAAGAGTGTTTCAAAACTGCTGTATGAAAAGGTGTGTTCAACTGTGTGAGTTGAATGCAAATGTCACAAAGAAATTTGTGAGAATGCTTCTGTCTGGTTTTTATGTGAAGATATTCCCTTTTCCACCATATGTCTCAAAACTCACCAAATGTACGCTTGCAGATTCTACAAAAAGAGTGTTTCAAAACTGCTCTATCAAAACAAAGGTTCAACTCTGTCAGTTGAATGTACTCATCACAAAGAAGTTTCTCAGAATGCTTCCGTCTAGCTTAGATGTGAAGAAATTCCCGTTTCCTACGGAACCCTCAAAGCCGTACAAATATCCCCTTACAGATAAACTACAAAAAGAGTGTTTCAGAACTGCTCTATGAATAGGTATGTTCAACTCTGTGATTTGAATGCAAACATCACAAAGAAGTTTCTGAGAATGCTTCTGTCTGGTTTCTATGTGAAGATATATCCTTTTCCACCATAGGCCTCAAAGCACTAGAAATGTTCACTTTCAGATTCTACAAGAAGAGTGTTTCAAAACTGCTCTATCAAAAGAAAGGTTCAACTCTGTGAGTAGAATGCACACATCTCAAAGAAGTTTCTGAGAATGCTTCTGTCTAGATATTATGTGAAGATATTTCCGTTTCCAAACAAGGCCTCAAAGTATTCCAAATAACCAATTGTAGATTTACGAAAATAGTCTTTCAAAACTGCAGTATGAAAAGATAGGTTCAACTCTGTGCATTGAATGCAAACATCACAAAGAAGTTTCTGAGAATGCTTCTGTCTAGCTTATATGTGAAGATATTCCGTTTCCAACGAAGGCCCCAAAGCCATCCAAATATCCTCTTGCAGATACTGCGAAAAGTTTTTCAGAACTCCTCTATGAATAGATATATTCAACTCTGTGAGTTGAATGCAAACATCACACAGTAGTTTCTGAGAATGCTTCTATGTGGTTTTTATGTGAAGATATATCCTTTTCCACCATAGTCCTCAAAGCACTCCAAATGTCCACTTCCAGATTCTACAAAAGAGTGTTTCAAAACTGCTCTATCAAAAGAAAGGTTCAACTCTGTGAGTTGAATGCATACATCTCAAAGAAGTTTCTGAGAATGCTTCTGTCTAGGTTTTATGTGAAGATATTCCCGTTTCCAACGAAGGCCTCAAAGCTGTCCAAATACCCACTTGCAGATTCTACAAAAAGAGTGTTTCAAAACTGCCGTATGAAAAGGTATGTTCAACTCTGTGAGTTGAATGCAAACATCACAAAGCAGTTTGTGAGAATGCTTCTGTCTGGTTTTTATGTGAAGATATTTCCTTTTCCACCATAGGCCTCAAATTTCACCAAATGTACACTTGCAGATTCTACAAAAAGACTGTTTCAAAACTGCTCTATTAAAAGAAAGGTTCAACTCTGTCAGTTGAATGTACTCAAAACAAAGAAGTTTCTGAGAATGCTTCTGTCTTGTTTTTGTGTGAAGATATTCCCCATTCCAACGAAGGCCTCAAAGCAGTCTAAATATTCACTTGCAGATTCTACGAAAACAGTGTTTAAAAATTGCTCTATTAAAACTTATGTTCAACTCTGTGAGTTGAATGCAACATCACAAAGATGTTCTGACCATGCTTCTGTCTGGTTTTTATGTGAAGATATTTCCTTTTCCACCGTAGAACTCAAAGATTTCCAAATGTCAACTTGCAGATTCCACAAAAACAGTGTTTCAAAACTGCTCTATCAAAAGAAAGGTTCAACTCTGTGAGTTGAATACACACATCTCCAAGAATTTTCTGAGAATGCTTCTGCCTAGATTTTATGTGAAGATATTCCCGTTTCTAATGTAGGCCACAAAGTAGTCCAAATATCCAAATGCAGATTCTACAAAAGAGTGTTTCAAAACTGCTTTATCAAAAGAAAGCTTCAACTCTGTGAGTTGAATGCATATGTGACAAAGGAGTTCCTGAGAATGCTTCTGTCCAGTTTTTATGTGAAGATATTCCCGTTTCCAACGAAGGCCTCAAAGCAGTCTAAATATCCACTTGCAGATTCTACAAAAAGAGAGTTTCAAAACTTCTCTAACAAAAGAAAATTTCAACTCTGTGAGTAAATGAGCACTTCACAAAGTAGTTTCTGAGAATGCTTCTGTCTAGCTTTTATATGAAGATATTTCCTTTTCCACCATAGGCTTCAAAGCTCTCCAAATGTCCACTCACAGATTTTACCAAAAGAGTGTTTCAAAACTGCTCTATCAAAAGAAAGGTTCAACTCTGTGAGTTGAATGCACACATCACAAAGAAGTTTCTGAGAATGCTTCCGTCTATATTTTATGTGAGGATATTCCCGTTTCCAACAAAGACCTCAAAGCAATCCAAATAGCAACCTATAGATTCTAGGAAAAGAGTATTTCAGATCTCCTCTCTGAACAGGTATTTTCAACTCTGTGAGTTGAATGCAAACATCACAAAGTGGTTTCTGAGAATGCTTCTCTCTGGTTTTATGTGAAGATATGTCCTTTTAAATCATAGGTCTCAAAGCTCTCCAAATGTCCGCTTCCAGATTCTACAAAAAGAGTGTCTCAAAACTGCTCTATGAGATGTATGTTCAACTCTGTGAGTTGAATGCACACATCACAAAGAAGTTTCTGAGAAAGCTTCTGTCTAGATTTTATGTGAAGATATTCCCGTTTCCAACGAAGGCCTCAAATTGGTCCAAATAAGCAATTGCAGATTCTACGAAAAGAGCGTTTCAAAACTGCTGTATGAAAAGGTAGGTTCAACTCTGTGAGTTGAATGCAAACATCAGAAATAAGTTTCTGAGAATGCTTCTGTCTGCTTTTTATGTGAAGATATTTCCATTTCCACCACAGGCCTCAAAGATTTCCATATGTCCACTTGCAGATTCTACAAAGAAGTGTATCAAAACTGCTCTATCAAAAGAAAGGTTCAACTCTGTGTGTTGAATGCACACATCACAAAGAAGTCTCTGGGAATGCTTCTGCCTAGATTTTATGTGAAGTTATTCCTGTTTCCAACGAAGGCCTCAAAGTAGTCCAAATATCTGATTGCAGATTCTACAAAAAGAGAGTTTCAAAACCGCAGTATGAAAACATAGGTTCAACTCTGTGATTTGAAGGCAAACATCACAAAGAAGTTTCTGAGAATACTTTAATCTGGTTTTTATGTGAACATATTTCCGTTTCCACTATAGGCCTCAAAGCTTTCCATATTTCCACTTGCAGATTCTAGGAAATGATTGTTGCAGAACTCCTCTATGAACAATTATGTTCAACACTGTGAGTTGAATGCAAACGTCACAAAGTAGTTTCTGAGAATGCTTCTGTCTGGTTTTATATGAAGATATTTCCTTTTCCACCATAAGCCTCAAAGCTCACAAATTCTACACTTGCAGATTCTACAAAAGGAGTGTTTGAAACTGCTCTATCAAAATAACGGTTCAACTCCGTGAGTTTAATGCACATATCACAAAGTACTTTATGAGAATGCTTCTTGTCTATATTATATGTGAAGATATTCCAGTTTCCAAAGAAGGCCTCAAGGTAGTCCAAATGTCCAAATGCAGATACTACGAAAAGAGTGTTTCCAAACTGCTGTATGAAAAAGTAGGTTCAACTCTGTGAGTTGAATGCACACATCACAAAGAAGTTTCTGGGAATGCTTCTGTCTGGTTTTTATGTGAAGATACTTCCTTTTCCACCATAGGCCTCAAAGCTTTCCATATATCCACTTGCAGATTCTACAAAAAGAGTGGTTCAAAACTACTTTATCAAAAGAAAGGTTCCACTCTGTGAGTTGAATGCCACATCACAAAGAAGTTTATGATAATGCTTCTGTCTAGTTTTTATGTGAAGATATTCCCTTTTCCAACGAAGGCCTCAAAGCAATCCAAATATCCATTTGCAGATTCTAGGAAAAGAGTGTTTCAAAACTATTCTATGAACAGGTATGCTCAACTCTGTTCGTTGAATGCGAACTTCACAAAGAAGTTTCTGAGAATGCTTCTGTCTTGTTTTTACGTGAAGATATTTCCTTTTTCACAAAAGACCTCAAAGCTCTCCAAATGTCCACTTGCAGATTCTACAAAAAGTGTGTTTCAAAACTGCTCTATCAAAAGAAAGGTTCAACTCTGTGAGTTGAATGCACACATCACAAAGAAGTTTCTGAGAATGCTTCTGTCTAGATTTTATGTGAAGATATTCCCGTTTCCAATGAAGGCCTCAAAGCAGTCCAAATATCCACTTGCAGATTCTACAAAAACAGTGTTTTGAAACTGCTGTATGAAAAGATATGTTCAACTCTGTGAGTTGAATACAAACATCACACAGAAGTTTCTGAGAATGCTTCTGTCTGGTTTTTATGTGAAGATATTTCCTTTTCCTCCATAGGTCCCAAAGCTCTCCAAATGTACACTTGCAGATCCTACAAAAAGAGTGGTTTAAAACTGCTCTATCAAAAGAAAGATTCAACTGTCTGAGTTGAATGCAAACATCTCCAAGAAGTTTCTGAGAATGCTTCTGTCTAGTTTTCATGTGAACATATTTCCTTTTCCACCTCAGGCCTCATAGCTTTTCAAAGGTCCACTTGCAGATTCTACAAAAAGAGTGTTTCAAAACTGCTCTATCAAAAGAAATCTCAACTCTGTGAGTTGAATGGACACATCACAAAGAAGTTTCTGAGAATGCTTCTGTCTAGTTTATTGGTGAAGATGTTCCCATTTCAAACGAAGGCCTCAAGGCAGTCCAAATATCCACTTGCGGATTCTATGAAAAGAGAGTTTCAAAACTGCTGTATAAAAAGGTATATTCAACTCTGTGAGTTGAATGCAGACATCACAAAGAAGTTTCTGAGAATGCTTCTGTCTGGTTTTTATGTGAAGATATTTCCTTTTCCACCACAGGCGTCAAAGCTCTCCAAATGTACACTTGCAGATACTACAAAAAGAGTGTTTCCAAACTGCTGTATGAAAAGGTAGGTTCAACACTGTGAATTGAATGCAAACATCACAAAGATGTTTCTGAGAATGCTTCTGTCTGGTTTTTATGTGAAGATATTTCATTTTCCACCATAGGCCTCAAAGCTTTCCATATATCCACTTGCAGATTCTACAAAAAGAGTGTTTCAAAACAGCTCTATGAAAAGATATGTTCAACTCGGCGAGTTGAATGCAAACATCACAAAGAAGTTTCTGAGAATGCTTCTGTCTCGTTTTTATGTGAAGATATTTCCTTTTCCACCATAGGCCTCAAAGCTTTACAAATGTCCACTTGCAGTTTCTACAAAAAGTGTCTTTCAAAACTGTTCTATCAGAAGAAACTTTCAACTCTGTAAGTTGAATGCACACATCACAAAGAAGTTTCTGAGAATGCTTCTGTCTAGATTTTATGTGAAGATATTCCCATTTCCAACGAAGGCCTCAAAGCAGTCCAATTATCCACTTGCAGATTCGACGAAAGGAGTGTTTCAAAACTGTTCACTGAACAGGTATGTTCTACTCTGTGGGTTGAATGCGAACAACACAAAGAAGTTTCTGAGAATGCTTCTGTCTAGATTTTATGTGAAGATATTCCTGTTTCCAACGAAGGCCTCAAAGCAGTCCAAATATACTGTTGCAGATTCTACAAAAAGGGAGTTTCAGAACTGCTCTGTGAGCAGGTATGTTCAACTCTGTGAGTTGAATGCAAACATCACAAAATCTTTGTGAGAATCCTTCTGTCTGGTTATTATGTGAAGATATTTCATTTTCCAACATAGGCCTCAAACCACTACAAATGTTCAATTGCGGATTCTACAAAAAGACTGTTTCAAAGCTGCTCAATCAAAAGAAAGGTTTAACTATGTGAGTGGAGTGCATACATCACAAAGAAGTTTCTGAGAATGCTTCTGTCTAGTTTTATGTGAAGATATTTCCTATTCCACCGTAAGATTCAAAGCTCTCCAAATGTCCACTTGCAGATTTTACAAAAAGAATGTTTCAAAACTGCTCTATCAAAAGAAATGTTCAACTCTGTGAGTTGAATGCACACATCACAAAGTAGTTTCTGAGAATGCTTCTGTCTGGTTTTTATGAGAAGATATTTCCTTTTCCACCATAGGCCACAAAGATTTCCAAATATCCACTTGCAAATTCTACAAAAAGATTGTTTCAAAATTGCTCTATCAAAAGAAAGGTTCCACTTTGTGAGTTGAATGCCACATCACAGAGAAGTTTATGAGAATGCTTCTGTCTAGATTTTATGTGAAGATATTCCCATTTCCAAAGAATGCCTCAAAGTAGTCCAAATATCAAATGTCAGATTCTACGAAAAGACTGTTTCAAAACTGCTGTATGAAAAGGTAGGTTCAACCCTGTGAGTTGAATGCACACATAACAAAGAAGTTTCTGAGAATGCTTCTGTCTGGTTTTTGTGTGAAGATATTTCCTTTTCCTCCATAGGCCTCAAAGCTCTCCAAATGTACACTTGCAGATACTACTAAAAGAGTGTTTCAAAACTGCTCTATCTAAAGAAAGGTTCAACTCTGTGAGTTGAATGCACACATCACAAAGAAGTTTCTGAGAATGCTTCTGTCTAGATTTTATGGTCAGATATTCCCATTTCCAACGAAGCCCTCAAAGTAGTCCAAATATCCAACTGCAGATTCTACAAAAAGGTTGTTTCAAAACTGCTCTAAGAATAGATATGTTAAACTCACGGAGTTGAACCTTTCTTTTCATAGAGTAGTTTTCAAAAACTCCTTTGGTAAAATCTGCAAGTTCACGTTTGGAGATCTTTGTGGCCTACGGTGGATAAGGAAATATCTTCACGTAAAAACTAGACAGAAGTATTTTCCGAAACTTCTTTGTGATGTGTGCATTTCACTCACAGAGTTGAAACTTTCTTCTGTTAGAGCAGTTTTGAAACACTCTTTTTGTAGAATCCGCAAGTGGACATTTGGAAAGCTTTGAGGCTTATGGTAGAAAAAGAAATATTTTCACATAAAAACCAGACAGAAGTATTCTCAGAAACTTCTTTGTGATGTTTACATTCAACTGACAGTGTTGAACACAAATTTTCACAGAGCAGTTTTGAATCACTCTTTTCGTAGAATCTGCAAGTGGATATTTGTACTGCTTTGGGGCCTTTGTTGGAAACGGGAATATCTTCACATAAAATCAAGACAGAAGTATTCTCAGAAACTTCTTTGTGATGTGTGCATTCAAATCACAGACTTGAACCTTTCTTTTGATAGAGCAGTTTTGAAACACTCTTTTTGTAGAATCTGCAAGTGGATATTTGGACGGCTTTGAGGCCTTCGTTGGAAGCGGGAATATCTTGACATATAAGCTAGACAGAAACATTCTCAGAAAGTTCTGTGTGATGAGTACATTCAGCTGACAGAGATGAACCCTTCTTTTGATAGAGCAGTTTTGAAACACTCCTTTTGTAGAATCTGCAAGTGCACAATTGGTGAGCTTTGAGGACTATGGTGGAAAAGGAAATATCTTTACATAAAAAGCAGACAGAGGCATTCTCAGAAACTTCTTTGTGATGTTTGCATTCAATTCACCGAGTTGAACATAACTTTTCATACAGCAGTTTTGAAACACTCTTTTCATAGAACCTGCAAGTGAATATTTGGACTGCTTTGACTCCTTCATTGGAAACGGGAATATCCTCGCATAAAATCTAGACAGAAGCATTCTCAGAAACTTCTTTGTGATGTGTGCATTCAACTCAGAGAGTTGAACTTTTCCTTTTACAGAGTAGTTTTTAAAAACTCTTTTTGTAGAATCTGCATGTGCAAATTTGGAAATCATTAAGGCGTATGGTGTAAAAGGACATTTCTTAACGTAAAAACCATACAGAAGCATCCTCAGAAACTACATCGTGATGTTTTCATTCAGCTCACAGAGTTGAACCTAACTTTTCATACAGCAGTTTGGAAACGCTCTTTTCATAGAATCTGCAAGTCGATATTTAGACTGCTTTTGAGGACTTCGTTGGAAACGGGAATATCTTCATATAAAAACTAAACAGAAGCATTCTGAGAAACTTCGTGATGTGTGCATTCAACTCACAGAGTTGAATCTTTGTTTTGATAGAGCAGTTATGAAACACTTTTTTTGTAGAATCTGCAAGTGAACATTTGCAGTGCTTTGAGGCCTATGTTGGAAAAGGAAATATCTTCACATAAAAACCAGACGGAAGCATTCTCAGAAACTTCTTTGTGATGTTTCCTTTCAACTCACAGAGTAGAACATACCTGTTCATAGAGCAGTTCTGAAACACTCTTTTCGTAGAATCTGCAAGTGGATATTTGGACTGTTTTGAGGCCTTCGTTGGAAACGGGAATATCTTCACATATAAGCTATAGAGAAGAATTCTCAGAAACTTCTTTGTGATGTGTGCATTCAACTCACAGATTTGAACATTTCTTTTCATACAGCAGTTCTGAAACAGTCTTTTTGTAGAATCTGCAAGTGGACATTTGGAGAGCTTCAAGGCCTGTGGTGGAAAAGGAAATCCCTTCAAATCAAAATTAGACAGAAGCATTCTCAGAAACTTCTTTGTGATGTTCGCATTCAACTCACAGAGTTGAACAAACCTTTTCTAAGAGCAGCTTTGAAACACTTTTTCCGTAGAATCTGCTAATGTATACTTGGACTGCTTTGAGGCCTTCATT
>VNIU01000972.1_pt1 | contig 10085 bp, 7 predicted proteins | sample 7248601 | NCBI WGS metagenome assembly VNIU01 (sample SAMN12251564, study PRJNA551026) | human skin metagenome | isolation source: skin samples from healthy patients and patients infected with Netherton Syndrome | host: Homo sapiens | place: France:Paris
CTGCCGCAGGTCCCATTGGCCCGCGTGCCTCCAGCTGCGCGCCGAGGGTGGGGCCGGTTGCCAGCTCCATGACGATTCCGAGCATGCCCTGATCAACGATGAGGTCACGCACGGCAATAATGCGCGGATGATCGAGTTCGGTGAGAGTGCGACGTTCGTTGACAAACCGCTGCACCAGCTGCGCGTCGTCGTCGAGGTCGGAACGCAAAATCTTGATCGCGACATGGTCTCCATGGACTCGATCGACTCCCTCGAACACGCGCCCCGAAGCGCCCTGGCCAATTTTACGAATGGCCTGGTAGCTGGACCCGAAGTCGAAGGGTAGAACGGTGCTCACCGGTGTTCCTCCGTATTCACCGTGACGCCTTGAATAAGGGTGATAGCACCATTCTGGCATCCGTACCCGCGCGCCTCACTCATCGTCACAGCGGGGTGTCTCGGCAAACGTACACCCAGCAGGTCCCCGTCATAATCAGCATCTGGCACTAGCAGGACTCCCAGCCGGGACTTACGGATCTGCCCCGTCCAGTGGCTGTACAGGGTGCGCAGATCATTATTACGCCCAGCCACGATTAAACAGTAAAGGCGAGTCCGGAAGGGCCAGCACTCGTGCCAAGACCTGACTGTCGTCGGCAACCAGGTGCGCATCATCGATCAGAACGATGCATGGCTCGGGGGCAGCGCTCTGAGTTTCCACGACGTCCACGAGTTGCTCGGGGCACATGACGCCAGGCAGCATCTGGTGCAGCGGCGAGCGACGCGGGGCTCCAACAAGAATCTTGGTGTTCGGGGACTCTTGCACCAGCATTTGGTGGATTGCAGCGAGCATGGTGGACTTGCCACTGCGAGCCGGGCCGCTAACGAGCACATGCTCTCCCGCGAAGGCTTCCAGAACATACGGATTGAGGTCAGCCTCGTTAATACCGACTGGTATCTGCCAGGTTTCATTACCCGAGGCGAAGCAGTTGGTGAGCTGTTCGGGTCCCACACGCTTCGGAAACTCCTGCACCAAAGGAGGTAAGCCGTCAACTCCCCAGAACTCGTTGATCGCCGCCACGGCAGCGTCAATATCGTCAGGAAGCCCGACGTGACCATGGTGTGCCCGGGTTGTCGAGACGAACCGTCCAGGCAAATTAGCTGGGTGATTGTCCTTGTCAACGGTCGGGTGATACTCCGAGGTGTCGGCCAGCTGATACAACCACTTTTGACCAGTCAAATCACTAATGGCCGGCGGCAGCGCCTTGAGACGGGTCGTCGTCGCGACACAGTGAATACCCATTGCCGGGCCCTTGGCCCAGACCTGATAGAAACTCTCAATGAGCGACATGTCGTCCACGTCGCTGTATCCCTCACGCAATGTGGCAAACCCGTCAATCAGGACGAACAATGGTGCGAAGCTGTCATGAGGATGGGCGCTGCGCCGTTCCAGTTCTGCCGAGATATAGCGCAACACTCGTTTCTGAAGTTGACGGCTCTCACTGGTGTTGCCCGGCCCGGCATAGCCGCGTACATGGGCAAGTTTCTTCAGCCTATCCAGCGACGCTGTGAAGACGTCCAGTATGACGATGTCGGCATCGCCGGGGGCATAGGTGTCGGCAATCCTCAATGCCAATGCAACCAAGGTGCTGGACGTGCCTGACCCCGGCATACCCGCTAGGACAAGATTCTCGGTGGAAAATTTCCACCCGGAGACGTATTGACGCTGATGCTCGGGGTCGTCGAAGAGGGCCACGTCAAGGACCGTCGAGTCTGAACCCGACACCACCCGTTGTTCCCGATACGTGGTGGGACGACAATGCTTCAAGCCGAGTTCGACATGATCGGACAACGGCTCAGACCACACCCGACGTGCTGGCCCATATCCGAGCTGTTCATTGGCCTCGGCAATCCATCGGATGAGAACATCCATATCACTAACCTCGGCGCTGTTGGCGCGAATGGCGTGCTCCTCGGGAGCGTTTCCCAAGATCATTGGATCGACGTGGAGGTCCTGGGAGCCCCTAGCCCCACTCACGCCAGTCACCAGCGCCGTCTGGATGGGAGTGATGTCCTCCTCTCCCAACTTGATGTAAGCGCGCCCCTTCTGTTCTCGCCCGATGCTGGCCGCCAAGGGTACCCCAATAACGTTGGATGACTGTTCCCGGCTCTGGACGCGCAACGCGGTGCGCATATTGGTGTTGGCCAGAATGTCGTCATTGACGACGCCATCAGGGCGTTGGGTGGCCAGAATCATGTGGACACCTAAGGTACGACCGACGGCACCCAGCGAAACCAGCCCGGACAGCACGTCCGGATATTCCTTAGCCAACTGGGCAAACTCGTCAATGACCAGAAGCAGACGTGGCATTGGTTCGGTCGGATCCGTGGCCAGGTAAGCGTCAATATTGTCGATACCCTCACCTGCGTCAGCAAAACACTGCTGACGACGCTTGAGCTCGGCGTTCAAGGCCTGCAGTGCTCGGAACGCCAAGGAGGGCTCAAGGTTCGACAGGATACCGATAGTGTGGAGCAGCTGGTCGAGGGTGGCAAATGCGGCACCGCCCTTAAAGTCAATGAGGATGAACGTGAGATGCTGAGGGTCAACTCGGGCTGCTAATCCCGCGACCAATGATCGCAGCAACTCAGACTTGCCCGAACCAGTAGTTCCGCCGACCAGACCGTGCGGACCATCGGCAACGAGATCGAAGACGAACGTGCCGTCGTCACAGACGCCAAGAGGTACGTTCGGCCCGGTGGATCGCTGCCACGAGCTGACGATGGTGGACGCATCCATGGTCGCCCGGTCAAACCCCAGGATGTCGAATAGATGCACCAACCCGGGTAGGCCACCACGCTGGTCGCTGCGCTCGGATCGTCGTACCGAGCGAGCCGACGTGCCCAGTCCTGGGCCGTGTCCGCGTCAATGCCCGCCGCCGTGACGTGAGGGGTGCGCTCTGCCTGTGACGGGATCACCACGGTGGCCTCATTGTCAGTCTCGGCATGGATAACGGTGTGGCACGACGAGGGAAGTTGATCAACGTTTGGCACGACGATAATCGCACTGACAAATCGTTGAGCAGCCTGCTCGCTTCGCTCGGGACGATACTCGAGGATGTCACGCAGTGGGCAGTCCCTGCCTTGGGTCAGCGCAAGGTTGTCAACCACGATGACCATCGATGCAGGTTCAGCAGTGTTAAGCGAGTCGCGCAAACCACGCAGCATCGACGTCGCCCGTGTCGTATCGAAGGCGATGAATCGTTCGTGGGGGTTGGTGCTTCCCGTTTGCGTGTGGGGCAACCAAGCGGTGAACCGCCAGTCCTCGGCCCGACTCTCGTCGGTAGCGACCGCCAGCCGGAAATCGGCTGGACCACTCAAGGTGGTCAACTGGCACACCAACGAACGAGCAATAGCCAGGCATTCCTCCCGAGCCCCCCAGATCCCGACCGGACCGGCGTGCAGATCGACGACAAGCGGAGTCGCACGCAGCACAGCTCGGTCGAAAAGGGCCTTCGTGCGTGGTTGCATAAGGCCGCTATGCGACCGCGGAGTCGGCGTATACCCGATATTGGCAGTTCCCGCAGTAGCGGTGTAAAAGTCACGATCCGAACGCCGGACCTGCCACAGGGTTGACGTCGAACCTGTCGCTGCGTCAATAAGTTCGTGCGGGTAGGGAACCTGGGCACGCGCACGAGACCGTTCATGGGCCGCTGCCTGCTCGATCTCAGCACGTGCGGTCTCCAGGTCCGCCAAGTACTTTTGTTCGTTATCTTTGTCGGAACCCTTGTTTCGACGTTTCTGTTCCGCCCACGACCCGATAGCCATCACCGGTGACAACAACGCGATGAGGGCATAACGCGTCGATCCGAGCACGAACACCAACAGTCCGGCCATCAGCAGTGGGGCAATGACCGCAATCCAGGAGAATCGCGCCGGACTATCGGGCTCCTTACGGACCGGCACGCTCACTTGTCCCGCATGGGGAGGCAGTGCAGCACGTGGTGGGCGATTGAATGCGATACGTCCGCCCGCCCCAGCTGTCTGCACCTTCCCAACGACCCCGTACGCTCGTTGTGCCGCCCGCTGACGGGGATCGCTGAGCATGAGGCATACGCCTCCAACCGATAGGACATCCCCCGGCTGCATCAGCGCTGGATGAGTAGGGTCTCCACCGATTTTCTTGCCATTGAGGTAGGTGCCGTTAGCCGAGTCATGGTCAACGACATGAACGCCATCCTCTGTGACGTCAATCACCGCATGCGACCACGACACCGACGCCGATTCCAGCGAGATCTCGACCTCATCGGAACGTCCAATACGTGCTAGCCCGCTGGCGGGAAGATCGTACACACGAGCACAAGTGGCACCGCCGACTATGACCAGCTGCCAGTGCTCACTCACCCGACGGTCCGCATCCCCCGTTGTCCCCGGGGTATCGGACACCACTGCACCTTCGCACAGCCCCACTTCACGAATTCCGAGGCTCCGGTCGACCTCCCGGCCGTCCACCCAGACGTGCTCGAAATGACGCAGGTCAATGTGAGCGCCTTCCAGCACCTCCTGAAGGGTTGTCGTAGGCTCTGCGTTGGTCACGAAGAAGATTCGTTCGTAGCCTTGCTGCGAGATCACAATTCGCATCGGCTACACCATCCAACGGATGTCGTCACGCGATCGACCATTGCCGACGCGACAACCTGCAAGATCCATCCACCACGCCTCACTTCGTGGTTGGCACCCAAGCCGGAACGCCCTGCACGTTGGCGAGTTGCACGATCTGGACACCGGTTTCGATCGTCGTCTTACCGGCGGTGTCAGGCCGGTTCACTAATGGCAACTTCGACATGTCAAGGCTGGATAGCGCAGTGCGCACATCGTCGGCATGGTTGGAATTAGCCTTCACGCTACCTGCAACCAGCGTGACCACCGCATCATGGGAACGTGCATCGGCCTCTCCGGAGTATGTCTCGAATGACCTGGACGGATCGATGACCGACTTCTCATTTGAGGTCGTTAGATGGGTAATGGCCTCAGAAAAGGCGCGGGACTCCTCGTTACCTGCGAGGCTAACCGCCTCTACCCCGTCAGACGGCACTCCCACCGTGTAGATCCCGTTAGGGATGGCACCGTTTCGCACCAGGGCCACGGTGCTCGCCGCCGAGGTCGCATCGGGTCCAAGGAAGATCGGTACGGTCACTCCTCCAGCGCGCAAGTCGGAGACAATGGTGGGAGTGTCCGGTGACACCACAGGGCCAAGATCCTTGAGATACACGCAGGTCTTGGGATCCTTCGCTAACTTCTCAACGAACTGCTTGGTAACTTGCCCCTTGTTGTCGACAGGGATGTCGGTCGTATCTGCTGCTTGCAACTCAGCCCCTCGCGTCGCAAAACGCCTGCATCCGAGTGTTGCGGCCTGAGCTTCAATGAGATTGTCCTGACGACTGACGGCAGGAATCCCAAACCATGCACCGTCAGGGGCATGGTTCGGCTTCGTTGCATAAGGAAGGAGTATGGGGATACCAGCACGACTGGCCTCCTTGGCGAGCACCTCGGTGTGAGGGCCGCTCGTGGCGGCCACAATCCCTGTCACGCCGGCCTCTTTGAGCTGGGCGATAGCATCCTTAGCTCCCCGCTCACTGCCCTTGTCAGAAACAACCTGAATCTCAACATCGTCGCTGCCTTGGGCCAGACGCCATATGGCCACCTGGGCCCCGTGAGCATTGCCGACCCAGCCGCTACCCTCGCGCGGATTCTCCGTATAGGACACAACTAGACCGATTCGCACATGAGGTGGCACCTTGCCGAGACTTAGCTCAACCCGAGGGCCTTTGTAAGGCTCAGGAGGCCTCGTGCCGTGAGCGTCGTCACCCCTCCACGCCACGATACCGGCGATCACCGCACAGATGACGACCACAGCAGCAGCGATCACCACTCGCTTCTGCGAGGAACCTTTTTTCTTGGTTTTAGTCGACGGAGTTTTTGCCTGCTCTTCTTGAGCCTGGTTGACTTTGCCATCACTCATGAGGCGCGACCCTCGATTCGTGTGCTCATCCACGTAGCCGAAACTGTGCCGCCGTGCGACTTGATTGTCAGAGGTGTCTCGAGACGGGCCAAACTTGCTCGTCTTGCAGCGCCGTCCACTTGGGCGTTTCCGTACACCGTACGCTGGGTGGACTGGGCGATGTGTGTCTGGGTGTTGGCATCGGCCACCTTGTCGTCGGCCACAGTGAGATAGCTAGCCGAAGTACTGATAGCGCCGAGTAGTCCACCGCCGCTGTTTGTGTGCTGGCCGATATCGTCAAGGACACGCGCGATGTCACCGGAGAGCAGCTTCGACACCTGTTCTGTGTCGGCAACAGCCCCGTCAGCGGTCTTCTTCGCCTCTGCAGAGCGTGCTTGCATGACATCGTTCATCTGACCAGCCAGGTGACCGTTGGTCGATTCCACCCTTTCATTGGCCAGTCCAACCGTGCGTTCACCCTCGGCTGCGACGTGGCCCGACTGCTCGGTGAGATTATTGGTGAACTCTCCGAACATCTGTCCGATGGCCTGTTGCCCACGACCGCGAATCGAGCCGACACCTTCGAGCGAGGTCGTCAGATCGTTCGTAAGCTCCTTGTCGGCAGCTTTGCGTGTGCTGACGACGGCGCTGTCCAGATCGGTACCCAGGGTGGAGAGTTCACCTCCCACTGCTGCGGAATACTTCTCCAAGTCCTGCAACTGCCCGGCGGTGGCTGCCATGTGGTCGTTGATGGACTGGATGTGCCCTGCAAGGGTGGTAATTCCAGCGTTTCTCTGGTCCTCAGCCTTGTGAAGGGTGGTCTCCAGGATCTTCAGTGTGAAGTCTAAATCATCCAATTTCCGGGCCACTCGGGAACCAATGATCACACCTGGCTGGTGCATATCAGTCTGCTTGATGGCTTCCTCCATACCTGAACGAATCTGAGAGTTGGTATCCGCCAGGTTCGCCATGCTGTGGAGGTGGCGATGACCCTCGAAGGGCATATCGGGGCCGGGATCCACCATCGGGCATGTCGTTGACGAGAGCATGCCGACTAATCGGATCCCCTCTTGGCGATCAATGGTGCGCTGGATTGGTTTTGATGGCGCCGCAGAAGGATCCTTGCTCGGTGTCGGAGTCGAGCTGGCAGAACTCGTCGGGCCAGGAGTCGGTGTCTCACGGGCCGGAAGAGTCTGGCCGGAAGCCAAACAGACCTCCCGCATCACAGCCGTGATCTGATGGTCTTGCTCATCAAGGAGCGAGAGCTCGTCTTGCAGTTTTGTGTGGATCTGGTCAAGTTCAGCCCGGGTCTCGGTGACGTCATGGATCATCACTGCAAGAGCCACGTCCATTTTTCTCAGACTCTCGCCATAAGCTTGCGGGGAATCCGCCGAGAGATCGCCAACAGCACGTTGCAGATCTCCGAAATTCAACCGCAACTGCTGCACCGATGCCAGCATCTTGCCTTGGGACCCGTTACGCAGCTGCGCGGCAAGCTGAGCGTCTTGTCCGGTGAGGTCCTGGATACTCTGACTCAAATGCTCCTTCTGAGCATACAAAGCGCATGACAGCCCGCTGGAGCTCGCGGCGCACGTCTTGGCATCGGGATTCGTGGGCCCCAGAAACGAAATCAGGTCGGTGGTTGCGAGTTTCTGACATTCGCCGCTGGTCTTCGCTAAAGCATCCAACCGGGCAGACAGGCCGTGGATGACGCCGAGGACATCATGGGCCGCAGCGTTATCGGGTGTCTTCCCGGATGGCTCAGCTTTAGCCTTAATTTTACAGGTGGAGGCATCCACCGACACTGGGGCTACGCTCGAATGCGGATCCCCGAGTAGACCCTTCATCGTTGCCGTGGTCTGAGCGAGCTGTCCGGAGATGAGCGATCCCGTCTCGTGGTAAGCAGCGCTGGTCTGTTCTGCGAGCTGGGAGACAGTTTGTGCCGTGGTCTTGGCGTTGGTGTCAATGCGAGCGCTTGACGCTTTCAGGTCATTGATCGTCTTGTCACCAATGTTAGATCCGGCCTCGTTGAGGCGCTGGCTGGCCAACTGAACCGCCTTGCCTGACTCATCGAGCACCTGATTAGTCTCCGTCAAGGATTTGATGGTGGACATAACGAGGGCGTTCTCGTCCTTCGTCCCAACGTCTTGAACACCAAACCCGGGCGTCACTGCGAGGTTCATAGTCGGAACGTGGAAGTCATGGGCATTGACGACCAGGGAGAAGCGAGCCACGGAGCCGAGAGGGGCATACCGGTGAGCGCAGCCCATTGCACCACGGTCTTACCGCTCTTATTGACACCGATTACCCCATTTCCGGCGGGATCGGTGCGCTTGCTGCGATTGGCGGCAGTGACGACTTTGGACGGGTCCACGCCATCAAGTACGGCGCTGCCAGCCATGGTCATGGGAGTGGAAATGAGAGCTTCGCGGGAGACCGCATGCCCATCAACATCAGCGCTCACCGTCTCCAAGCGGCCAGTGGTGTTGTAGATAGTCACGTCCATGCCGACCATCCCATCAGCCCCGCTCACGAGGGAGGGATCCGAGGAGACCTTACCGTCATGAGAGTAAGTCACCATCACACGGAACGGCATGCGTGTAGCATCCGACGTCGGCGCGAGTGGGGCTCCAGAGGAAGAACCCATACCAGTGACCGCTCCACGCTGATCTATGGTCATCGTGACGCCAGCCGATCCAGGAATGGAAGCGGGGCTAGCCATCACCGGATCAGGCGCTACCACTGGCAAAGCAGCACAACTACAAACGGCGATCACGGCTACGCCTCGGTACCAATAGTGGGATCGTCGCACTGTCGCCCTCCTTGTGGCCCACCATTTTCCCTTGAAATCCGCCTATTTTCATTCGTTAGGGCCGCTGGTGGTGCGACGGGCCCTGTTGGCGGTATGGTCTATCCTAGATTCAGGTCGGTGGTCGCCGTCAACTGGGTTAAGTTTTATGCCACACTGCTGTAGGAGTGTGTTTGATGTCTCGGGTGTTGTCTACTGATGAGGCCAAGGAGGCCATTCGTCAGATTCAGTCGATTGTTAATGGTGGGTTGACTGATCAGATTCAGGCGTTGGATAACCAGGGTCAGCGATTGTCTGCTCCTGATGTATGGGATGGTCCGTTGGCGTCCCAGTTCCGAGGGCAGGTGTGGCCTGAGACTCGGAGCGCTTTGGAGAAGGCAAAGGCCGAGTTGGAGCAGTTACGGGCGAACTTGCAGAAGATCGCAACTGACATTTTCACTGCTGGCGGCGGCCAGTAAGAGGGCTTTCAGTGGTGGCGAGGCGGTGTACCGTCTCGCCACCATTCTTCGTTGTCTCTTGGTAGCTATGACGTCACTTTTGGTGACCATAACGTGACGTCACGAGAAGCAATCATTGCACTTTTAAGTGCTGTTGCTGTATCCTGCGCTGCCTGTTTTCAGGAAGTGTGGGGTTATCTGTCGGTATTGTGTCTGTAGTGTGGGATTTTCGTGTCTGATACGAGTAGCTTGGGTGAGTACCAGAATCCTGTGAAGTTTGATTTCGCGGTGGCGACCGAGTTCGCAGCTAAACTCCGCGAGGCTGCGGGCAAGATAACCACTTTTGAGGGTGAACGGGGCCGAGCCGAGTCGATGGCAGCGGCCGAGTTCCAGGGCTTCTTCTCTCAGGTGTTCCGTCAAAACATGCGGGTGTGTTCGACTGATGCGACGGAGTTTTCTGCGGCATTCACCCAGACCGCCGCAGAGATTGAGTACCTGGCTGGAGAGGCCCGTAAGGAGAACGAGCGGCGCCAGCAGGTGCGCGACTATCTGGCCTCACATGCCAACGAGAATTGGCTACAGAGCTTTTGGGACTGGTGCACCGGTTCTGATGATGCACCCATACCGAAAGCGACTCCCCCCGCCTCTCGGTGGGTGAAGCCCCCTGAGACGAGGCCACGGCAGGCGAACCAGGGGTTGCGTGGGCCTTCTGGGGGGTGTCTCGAGCGCGGTTCCGGCGAACCTGGCCGGTGGGGCCCGGCTAATTCATGGAGCAAATCGGGGGTTGCTGCCCGCGTCGGCGCTGGAAGCACTGTACGAGCACTTCTGCGCGAGTTGCCAGTATGGATCATTGACTGTGGGGGGC
>VNIU01000975.1_pt1 | contig 10052 bp, 12 predicted proteins | sample 7248601 | NCBI WGS metagenome assembly VNIU01 (sample SAMN12251564, study PRJNA551026) | human skin metagenome | isolation source: skin samples from healthy patients and patients infected with Netherton Syndrome | host: Homo sapiens | place: France:Paris
GATAGTAGCGCAAGCGTTATTACCGCTTTACTAGGTGAGAGTATTACCGGTAAGGTTAATGACCAATCATTAACTCAGGATAAAGTTATTGAACTAGTTGCGGCTCGTTTAAATAACTTAGTGCTGTCTCATGAACTACGGGTGGGGTAAAATAAAATGATTAGAACTAGTTCGTTTGATAAGGTGTTTCCTGTAGCATTAAATCTACAAGACACTAATAAGTCTTTAGTGGCTATTGAAGATACGCCCGTAGGTAGATTAGTAGCTCCACTTATTGCACCTAATTTATTTAGGGTTAACGATGGTAATACGTATTCAATTGCTGATATCGTCGGGATACTACAAACCACAGGTCAGGTTGATGGTGTGGATCCTTACGATTATAACTTAAAACAGTTTGTAGATTTGGCAGTCAAAGGGGTACAAAGTACCATTCATTTGACCAAGAATATTGCTATCCCAGTTATTAATGATGTTGCCAATAAATGTGAAGAAGCTGTAGCTGATAAAACAGTGAATCGCGGATTTGCTTTAAACATTATCGACGATGGTGCTAAATCTATTCTTGATTCTGTAATCTTACAAAATGCAGTCGATCGTTATACTGATATTGCTTTGGATAAAAGCATTGGTACAGTTCCTTACCACGAAGCACGTTCTACAGAACAAATCATGGAGCTGATGAAAGTTGGACTTGAAAAGTTTGATAAAGAAGTTGAAGAGTGGTTAGCTAAAGCCTGTGGTAGTGAAAACGTGATTGATTTGTACTTTAAAGTATTTAGTCAAGGCAATTACTCATCCGCTTTAGTCAATGTAATTGGCAAAGATACTAATTCTTACATCAATGCAATTATTGTATTCTTAATTGGTTTGGGGTTATCTAAAGATTTAGATCCAAATATTCCTCTTAGTAAGTCTGAGTACGAACTACAGATGAGTAATGTTATTTGTTTTGCAGGTATGGTAGTGAAACAAGCTATCTCTCGGCGTAAATCAAATTCAATTACCAAATATCTAGTTGACTCATTCCCACCAGCTAACGAAGAGTTTAGTTACACCGAAACCAACAAAGGCATCATTGTTGTTAACAAATCTTTGTATGACCAATACTTAGAAGCTGGCGGTACACCTGAAGCAATCATGGGTGCTTATCTCTCTGATAGAGAAAATCAGTACGACAGATTACTTGAAAAGGTAAGTGATTACACTCGTGTGTATAACGCAAGACTATTACAAGCTAGATCTAATAATACCGATCAGGCAACCTTAACGCTAAGACGCACCATGCGAAGCTGTTTATATGCAGAGATTGATCACTGTAGAGCAGAAGCAACTGATAAAGGGTTATGGACTGGTATTAATCTTGACACGCAAAAAGCGTATGAGCTTGTAGACAAACTTACTGGTAAGATCACTGTACTTGATCTTAACAACATTTATTTAGCTGCAAAAGATATTGTATTAACTGTATTTTTCCAAGCCACTGACGTTAAAGAAATGTTAGACTACATTGATAACGCTCAAACTTTAAGTGAAAACGATGATATGCAAACCGCTGTTAACATTGCAATCATTGACTACGTGGTTAACTGGTTCTTTAGTCAAACTAAAGTAGTGTAACAATAAGGGGATAACATGAGTTATGATAAATTAACGAGAGATGGTGATTATGTTAAATCTGCCATCAAACAAGTGGGTGATCAGCTTTTAGCAGTTAAAGACATTAAGATTGTTATCCCCTATCATTATCTACAAGCTAAACTGGCGATAGTTGAAAGTAGAATATCTACTATCTGTGTATTTGCAATCATCGTTGATAATAAATACGCAGTTAGTAATCTTTGTTCTACTATGGTACTATCGCCATCATCTACTAATATTGTAACTTATAACGACGAAGACTTTTTCGAATTTGAATTTTCACGGGGAAGCGTTATTACACCAAACATCAATTTAGTTGTGGATGATATTAACGCTTTTAACATTTATAGTGAATTTATTGCTAAAGGAAATGTTCCTTGGTTTTTAGATTATGAAGATTGTAGCAAGATTCTTATTACAGCACACAATTATGCTGGCATTAATCTAGCTGGTAACAATATACCGCTTGAACTTATTATAGGAACAATTGCTAGAAGTAATAAAGATCTATACACTTATTATAGATCTACCCTTCAAACCCAACAAGATCTTAAAACAAAACCAGTAGTCTACGTCCCATTTAAATCAGTAAGCTATGGTGCTACTTCTACAGCTGGTAAAATTATGGGTAGTTATTTTGATGAAGGTTTAACTAGTGCCTTGACCAATGATAATAATGGTTCAGAAGGTGTTGAGATTGTTTTAAGACAATAACATTTAAAAGGTTAACTTAAAATGGCTGGTCTTATTTATCAAAATTCAGTTTTAGTTGGTTCTACTAAGACTGGTTTATTAAAGCCTGATGCTAATGGGTATTATGAATTAGTATTAGGGGCGTTTAATTATCACAACTCACGGGGTGATTTTTACACGTTAGAACCATTTAAAAAGTTATTAGAATCATCTAGTAACTTGATGAGACGAATTAATCGTGGTGCGCTTCGATCTGAATACGGTCATCCACGTTTTGATTCAACAATGAGTAAACGTGACATCATGCTTCGGGTGTTAGACATTCACGAAGATAAAACCTGCGCGCATATTAAATCAATTGAGTTAGATGAACAGCGTGTTATTAAAGATGGTGTCAAGGTTGCAGCCGTTATTGGTATGGTTAAACCTTCAGGACCAATGGGCGATGCGTTAGCTCAGCAATTAGCAAACCCAGATGAAAACGTATGTTTTAGTATCCGTTCTTTAACTGACGATTGCTACCAAAACGGTAAGCTAATCAAGAATATTAAAGAAGCGGTTACTTGGGACTATGTGAATGAACCAGGCATTGACATTGCCACTAAGTATAATTCACCAAGTCTTGAATCTATTGTTTTTGACGATAGTGATATTAGAGCAGCTTACGATAAAGCAATACTAGCTGGAGTTAGTATGGAATCTACTAAAGAGATTCTAGAATCCCTTAAAGTACAACAAATTAAACCTCTTGGACGTGTTCAAGTAAGCAGAGGGACTCGTCCATTTAGTTCTCAATGGAGATAAAAAAAAATGGACATTATTGACCAACTGTTTCTTAACCAAATTACATTTCTACCCCACTGGGCAGTTTGGAGTTTCATTATAGTGGCAGCTATTTTAGCTATCACTTTCTATCTTTTTCCCAAGCAAATTAGTAATTTTTCTGATAAATATCATGTTTCTTTTATTGGGCTTGATAATGCTGTTCGACGTATTGCAATGTTAGCGGTTAGACTTTATGTGGTAAAGCGGGGTATTGAAGATACTCGCACGATTACACATATGAGGGCAGTATCACAAATCATTGATACGCTATATCCCAAGAATACGGGCGTCAAATTATCAGAGCTTGTTGAAGCTATGAATCAAGAACTGGAAAAACGATATGGTGGTTCCGCTCTTGAAAAGAATAAAGAAATCGTAGAAGGCATTACCACTGCAATGGTTAGTGAAATTGTAAAAGTTGGTGATAAAGTAAAAGATAATGAGAACGACCCGATGGTTAATCCACGCGAAATTAGTAGCTGGATTAAAAAGGGCGTAAACACTATTAAACGTTTGTGATTTAAGTATAAGGGGGTTCATCCCCCTTATATGCCGTGTAAATAAATACACAAAGCGTCTACACTGTGTAACTAAACTCAGTTACTAATAATTTGGAGAAGCATATGAAACCTATGGTATTAACCCTCGATCGTAAAGCAATTGAAAACATTGGTCATCTAACAAACGTCCATCCCCTTGATTGGGATAAATTAACTACCGATAAATTCCATTTTTTAAATCGTGGGGTCGTCGATAGTAAAGAAGGATATGAGGATATCTTAATCGGACAAAGGTTTGCTCAAGTGTTACCTTACATAGTTGTTAAAAATCCAGAGACTAATGAGATTTTAACTTATTCACGTAACGGTGCAGAAACTCGTTTACATGGGTCGCGTAGTATTGGTATCGGTGGCCACATTGACATTGACGATATTAAATTTAATGAAGAAGGTTTTGATCCACTCAAAACAATTGAATTATCTATGCTGCGTGAGATCAAAGAAGAAGCAGGTATTAATGAACTTGATGTCGAAGCATTAGGCGGTATCAAAAAAATCATTGATCGTGTTATTATTGACTTTAGTAATGAAGTAGGTAGTGTACATTTAGGCTTCTTAGGCGTTATCGAAACTGCTGACATTAATCCAGAAGAAGAATTATTTGACCATCGCTGGGTTAGTATTGATGAACTTAAACAAACCATTGATGAATATGAATCTTGGTCACGAATGATTATCAATTTATTTTAAAATAATTTTAACTATACATTATTAAAGTGTAGCTAGTTCTATAGTTACACTTGTAATCATTAGTTAAAAGGATAAAAAATGAAAGTTAAAGTAATGCAAGATGTATTTGAAGAGATTAAATCTTTAGGATTTTATAAACACGGTAAGGTGTTAAAATCTGTAAAGGACTTTAAAGATTTACTGGATGTACAAACTGACCAATACCAAGAGCTTGGAATTTTATTACCAGATTATTTTAGTGGCTTTAGTTTTAAGGTTTTTCATTACGAGCCAAAAGATAGCCATGCAAAAGGTATTTTGTTTACTAGCAATAAACATGAACATTGCTACTACTTAGAAGCATTTGGTGATACCTGTGTTATTACCCTGGGTGAATATAAAAAACATGGCCGCTACATTAGAGAGTGGCGCGAACAAGTAAAGGAGAAAGCAAATGAGCGAAACTAATGAAGTAAGACCATTTTCAGTATTTAACCAATCAACGAATAAAGAGGGTGGCGTTGATCGCTGTGCTATCGTTGATAAAGATGGTAATATAAAAGAATTAATTGGTCTAGATGAAGCGACCCAAACCAGTATTCAAATGTTTGATCCGGGTGCTGGGGATGTATTACTTAAGACTAATAGCCTAAATAAAGAGTTAGAGGTCATTTGTGCCGATCAGAAAAAAATGGGCAAAACTTTAAGCGAATTAGTTAGCAAAGCTCACTACGATTTTGTTAACGTGTTCCTACAGTTTGAATTTCCGGATAACAGTTTCTTTATTGTAGCTGGTATTAATGATACCATCTACGGTCGTTCTATGGAAGAAACCTTTCAGCGTCGTGAACAGTTAGCAGATCTGTTTAAAGGCTTAGATGAAAACTTGTTAAAGCTTTTTGTAAACTGGATTGATAAAAGCAATCCTAAAGACTTTGATAAATTACGCTGGAATAATAACGAAACAAGCTTGTCTGAACTTAAAGGTGAGGTTAGAGTTGTACATGACGGTCACTTAGCTAAAACTAAAGACGAGAGCTTTAAGTTAGTTCAGAACTATGCTTCGGCTATTGTTTGGTATGACACACCTGATGAACATGGTAATACAGCTACTTACTACGCTGTAAATAAAAATCCTAAAGAATTGCTAGAAGCTGGGTTAGAAGGCGATTTCACCATTCAACATCGTTTGCCAATTACCGATAAGATTAAAAAGGTAGTTCGCATCATTCAAGAAAACGATGAACTAAAACGCATCGAGTTATATAGTGAAAATGGTATTCCTGATGGTGCCCATATTCGTAACTGGTATAAACACTATCGAATTGACTTTGGCGTAGAGCTACTAAATGCTTTGATATGTTTATTTGACTTAAACTGTGTGGCAAGTGATACAAGCTTTAATAATCCATACTTTGAATATGATAAACCCTTTTCGCTGCCGGATGATTTGAGCAATCATGGATTTAAATATAGCCATACCGTTTATTTAAATGCTAAGGGTAAGGTATTAGAATATAACCTTAAACAAGAGCAACCCGTTGAAGATGACTTCTTTACTAAACCACATATCCACGTATTTTCAAATACAGACTATGAAGGTGATGAATTTATCTTCGTCAATTGTAAATCGCTATTAACAGAAACCAAAGGAGAAACAAAAAATGGCAATTCTACAAAACTACCAACTGACTGACAAAGGAGCTGAACGCAAAGTTGCATTTAGCATCGATGGTATCTGCCGCGATGTGGTAAAGGTATACCGCAGCGGGAGAGAAGACCGTATCTCATCGTACCAAGAAGTGTACGAGGGAGATATAATCGTTACTAGTAAAGAGCAATACGATATGGCAACTGGTGAAGCTTCACCGCTGTTACACTTTGCTAAAGTAACGAAAGTCACAAAGGCGATGATCATTATGTCAGAATTTACTTTTAGTAGTGATATTCTGACGAGCCAATGGTTGACTCATGTGTTAACCCATAGATACACACCTTTGTTTGATTGGATCACTGGATTCAAAGACACTACAGCTATTCCGGCTGGCTTTGGCTGGGACGGTGTATACACCGACAAAGAAAAAATAAAACTAGAAAAAATCGTTGGTATCTTAAAAGATGTCGACGATGATGAAATCATTAAAGATGTGATTGGTACCGCAATGGTATCACCACATGTAGGTTTAATGCTTGATTGGGAAGTAGCTAACCCAATCCCACGTGATCCACTTATCATGCCACCACGTGATGGTAACAAAGGTTATCTAATTGTAGAATGGCATGAAGATGGTGGCAGTAGTGTCGAGTACATTGATGACGAAGATTCTTTATCAAAAACCATTGATATAGACATCTCGGCTAAAGTAATAAAACGTGCATTAGTGGGCGTTTTATATAACACCGCTTATGGTACCAATATCCGCTGGAAACTATACGCTTAATTAACCAACCCAAGGCTAGTGGTTTATCTAGCCATCTTAACTAAACCATCAAAAGGAAATATGTCCCATGACTAAAGAAACTCAAACTAAAGAACTAAAATCCGCAACCGAAATCGCCACCCTAGTAATGGGTGATGAGCGTGTTACTAAAGGTGTATCGGTAGATGCTGGAGTTGTATCAGTATCGGATGATGCAGTAGCTGCAGCCTTTGAACATGCTGGCGTAGATGCCAAGCAGTTCAAGAAAGACCAAAAAGCAGTTAAAGAAGCTGCTTTAGGTATCATTGAGGTTGCGGGGGAAAAGTCGATTGACTCTTTCCACAAATCGAAAGACCTAACATCGACTAATGGCGCTTTCCGTATGGGTCACGATGAATACTCTTTTGATTATGATCGCGAGGCGGAAGTCAAAATGGGTGTTGGTCCAGACGCTCCAACCAAGAAGGTATTTGCTCGTGCCAATGTACGAGTCAAATCTACCACGGGATCAACCACAATAAAAGCGATGAAAGATCGCTTAGCAGCTGCCGGTCTTAAGAAATACGGTAACTAATACATCGATGCAGGTCACAAAAAGAGAGTCGTTTTAGACTCTCTTTTTTTATGCCATTAAAATTACTTGGAGAAACAACATGAATAGCAAAAAACAATCTGTTAGTGATATCGTTAGTCGTATAATCGAGGAAGTAAAAAATGTATATTTTCATAATGGTGAAAAACCATTACCACCAGTTCCAAGAATTGAACATGTTAAGCCTAATGAGTTGCACGTAAATAACGTTATTGACACATTTAATGAGATTAAAGACCATCCATTTTACAAAACGTTAATTAAAGAAGCGCCTTATGCAAGTGCTGGTAATATCTTAACTAACGAACAGGCGGTAATTGAAAACAAGATCTATCCATTACCAGCCACTATGGATGCTCCATTTGAATATATTGAAAACTCTGTGGTTAGCCGTATAATGCTCACTACGTGGGTTTTATGGTTTAATGATAGAGTGGTAGTCCACACGCCTAGACCGACCACAGGACGTCGCCTATGCGGTCCTGAGATACTCTTTATTAATGACCCAGCTGAAGAAATGCCAGAAGGGGTATTATATGCCATTAAAGTAGTCATTGGTACTACATTAGTAGATGGTTTCTTACGAGGTGTGCGCTGGACACATTATTCGAAAAATTAATTTATTGGAGACGCACCATGTCAGCTATTAACGTAGAAGAAGTAAACAAAGTAAGATTAGATAGTTTGAACAAAGTAAAAAATGAAAACCCAGTTTTACATGGGTTAGATTTTGATATTACTTTTGCTCCATCTAATGTCGCTATTACCGAGCAACAAGTATATGATGTTGTTCAGAAGATTGTTGAAGGTCTCACTGGTGGTTCCACGATAACTACAGAAGCTGTATTATCATTTGTAGAAGGTGGAGTGTTATTAGAAAATTACATGTCCGTCAGATTATACATTTTCTACACTAAACCAATTGAACCTAGTGAATTGCACGATGAAGTTGAAAAGGTCTATAATGAAATTTATAAGATACTGGGCAAAGACAGCGTTTATGTGCATTCACACTTCGATCCACTGAGTACGCACTTTCTAGACTTTTTAAACATTCCTTACAACACAGATCTTCACAGTGAGGAAGGATTTGAATGTTTCGAAAGTTCCATCAAAGTAAATCCTAAATTGAAACATCTCAAGCACACTATAGTTAAACATCTTAGATTGGCGGCATAAAAAGAGTGGGGTAAACCCACTCTTTTTTTTGTGTTTTTTTTGCAATTAGAGTTTAAGACTCTCACTGGCTGCCTTCTCAAGAAGCTCCGAGAAACCAGTGTTCTTAGCTAAATCGTTTTCAAGTAGACCTTGACGAGTTGTTTTAAGGCGATCTGTATTACCATGATGGAAGACACCACGTAAGTTAGGATTCGCACCAACTGCAGATTTATTGATTGAATCTAAAACAGTTTGACCAAAGTTATTTACAGCAATACCAACTTGGGTAATACCAGTAAATGTAATGTCGATTGACAAGTCTTCTTTTGAACCGGTTAGGTCAAAGTTACCTTCACGTGTAGCACCTGCTTGTGGGTACATGTTAGTAACGTACCAAGCGTGCATACATTTTCTCATGCTGGGATCTGGTTCGATGTACAGAACTGAACATGAGAAGAAATCGTTTAGTAGATCAGGTACTACAACACCACTTTGTTTTAACACGTTAGGGTATTTAGTTTCTGGGTCCATGATTAGATTCATAATCCAACCATCTAAGAACTCACTGATACTGCGACCGTATTTTTCATCAACAGCGTGAGTTGGTTCAGACTTACTACGAGTTACGTTAATTGGTGTATCGATTTGTTCGCCAGCACCACCCATAGCTTGTTGCACAGATTCTACTTCTAGAGTAGAATTAAGACCACTAATAGTTTTGCTGTGTAGCTCAATAATAGCTTTTAATCCAGCGTACCACATAGAAGGATTAGGCAGCTTATCAAAACCGCGTGGAGCGGTAATAACACGTGAGATAAGGTTTTGACGAATGTATGGGGTAGAAGAACACCATGCTTCATAATCTACTAGGTGGCCATGTTGACCACCACGTGTTAGATCTAGAATTGGTTGTTGTTTTCCCTTTGCAAACGACGGATCAGTATAAAAGGCGTTTTGTAAACGACTACTCATTGTATACTCCTACAATCTTGTAAAGAAAAAGTTACTGTATTTAAGTTAAAGTTTAAAGTAGCTAGAATTAACCAGCTACTAATTCCGATGCGCGTTTTGCAACGATAGAGAATGTACCAACAGTACGTGAGTTCTCAGCATAGATACTAATATCAGTAGTCCAGCTATAACCACGTGCGCTATCCGCTTCAGTGAAGTAGGTATTTGGCACAATAGTAAAGCGATTGTCGAATCTACCACGAGTACGTTCAATGATAAGCTCATTAGAAGCATCAATGAATGCCTGACCAGAGAGTTTGTTATCACCGGTTAATACACGCCACACTTCTTCACAGACACGTTCTAGATAAGAAATAGCAATCAATAATGATAAGCTATTTAATACGCTAGTATCATCTGGATAAGCCGTTTGATAGGCTGGGAAGAACAATGAATCTCGGTCGAACTGTTGAACCCAAATCATACCAGCGTCCCACGATTTATTGTAGGCAGCACGTGATTGATAAGTTTGGTTTACACTAG
>VNIU01000982.1_pt1 | contig 10008 bp, 10 predicted proteins | sample 7248601 | NCBI WGS metagenome assembly VNIU01 (sample SAMN12251564, study PRJNA551026) | human skin metagenome | isolation source: skin samples from healthy patients and patients infected with Netherton Syndrome | host: Homo sapiens | place: France:Paris
TTTCCGTATTCTTGTACCGCAGCGTTAATGTCTTCGGCGGCTTCGGCGCGAAGTTCGTCCTGGCGTGTGCGATCACCAGCCAGCACCGCGTCGTGGAATGCGGTGCCCTCCTCGAATGCGCCCACCTTGTCGTCCACCTCGGCCAGAACGGCCTTGGCTTCTTTACTAATCGGGGTACGCCGCGTGGTGCCAGCAGGCTTTACGTCCACCGTGGTGGTGTGACCGTCCTTGTCGGTGTAGCTGGCTTGGCCTGCGGACTTCGCAATAGAGTCAGCATCCAGACGCGCGGCGGTGACCACATCGGCCACATCGGTCATGGGCAGGTTGCGTACCTTTTTGGCGAGGTCTGCATCGCCGGTGGTCTTTTCAATCTCGGCGGCTACTGCCTTACGGTAGGCGGTATTGGCCTTGCGCTTGGCGCGCTGCTTGGCCGAGGGGGTTCCTGATCCGGGGCAGCGCCGTCCTCCTGCAACACACATAATTATTCTCCTTAATGTTCGTCCCTTGGTGGTACGGTGCCTAGTCTATAGGCAGGAGATCACGGGTGCGAGCGCGGTGGGCTAGAAGAATGCCAGCAGAAGTGGGGCAGCAATAAGTGCGGTGCCCAGCAGGATCAGTGTCGCCTTAAACAGCCCGGCAATGCGGTCTTCGGCACCGACGGTGCGCTGCGAGGTTGCCAGCGCCAGCGCGGTGGCCACAAAGAGGACAACAAGAAGGATAAATGCAGCGGGCATGTCTGGGTTCCTACTGCTCGCGGGTGCAGTAAACGAGGTAGCCGACCTCGGCTGCGACGAATGGGACAAGCAGGGTGCTAAGGGCAAGTGCTAGGGCCACGGTCGGGTTCCTTTCTTCTAGACGGTTGCAGGCTCGCGGTCGTCTTCGCGGCGGGCGCGCAGGTAGTCTACCGCCGAGGATAGGTGGCGGATTCCTGGGGCACCGGCGATGCAATCAAAGAAGTCCTCGTTGTCTGCGATAAGGGAGTAGATGATGGAGCCTGCAATGAGAAGCAGCGCGGCGTAGAAGAGGCCAAGTACAGCAGCGATGGTGGCCAGCATGGTAGTAGTCCTTTCCTGGTTGGGGGGATTTAGTCGATGGGCAGGTGGTCGAGGGCAATAAAGGCGGTGCAGCCGGTGGCGCAGGCGGTGACAAGTACTGCAAGGCTGGCAAGTGGGATAAGCATGGTTCTTTCCTTTGTGTCTGGTATTTCTTGGTTCACCTCCCACTATATGTGAAGTGACTTCACAATGTGTAGTAGACGAGGGCGGGTGAGGTGGCATGTCCCCTACAGGCATACCAACTCGGCGGTGCGGGTTTAACAGGTAAATCAGGGCTTCACTTCCTACTAAACATGGTGTATTTGTACATAGATACATTATGTTTTTACTTTCTATACACAAGGTATAGTTGCAGCTAAACAGAAAGAAAGGACGATTAAAAAATGAAAAGATACACCGCCGGATACACCGACTTTTTCGGGGTATCCAATGATGTATATTCCGCTGACACACTGACAGATCTCTACCGCGACATCACCGGCGAAGCTAACACCGATGTCACCCGAAGCGACATCATTCAAGCTGTGAAAAAGCAAGAATCTGCTGCTGAATCAGCCTGGGTTCGAGAGGCACCCTTGCGGATGCAGGTATCCTTATATGATCCCGTTGACGGAAAAATGAAACGCCATACTTTAGAGTGCTGCACCTCACTGGAAGATGCGGTGAAGTACATCATCACTCGTCATATAGAAGTCGCTGATGAACTCCGAAAATGGAACTTTTCTGGTGAGGACACCCATCTCGTCGATGGGCAGGAATGCAAATACATCAAGGAGTCTAATAGCGTGCACATACCCCAGCCGCAAGATCTGACGATTAACGGTGTACGTGACCTGATGCTGCGCGCACTTGAACCACAGGAGCAATTTAAGTCCGCAGACTGTGGATACGACTTTCACTGCCTAGAGATCGTTCCCTCCCCTGTATTCCAGGTGACAATGCTGGCTGATGCTGCGGCAAAAATCGACGCGGATCTTAAAGAAGCGGTGCGCAAAGCTCACAGCACTGGTATTCCCCAATCCTCCCTCGCCCACCTAGCAGGAGTATCCCAGCCCACTATCGGTCGCTGGGTGAAATAGGACTAGCCACTGCCGTCACTGCCACTGCTACTGCCGCTACTGCCACTGCCGCTACTGCCACTGCCACTGCCACTACTGCCACTGCCACTGCCACTACCACTACCACTACCACTACCGCAGCGCTCGCGGTAGGTGTGCTGGGCATTCCGGGGCGGGGTAGGCGTAGCCCGATTAGGGTAGTGCGGCACCGGGGCCGGTTGCTTGGCTGGTCGTGGCACGGTGACATGTCCCTCACACGGACGCGGCACCGCCACATCACTACGCAGCCCATTCGCCTACACTAAGACGCACGGCACCACCATGTCACCGACCACCGAAGTAATCCTTGTAAAGGAGAAAATATGACTATCCACACAGACCCCTCGACGCGCGACATCGAGCGCGCCGCGGCGGACAACCGCGTGATCCTGGGGTCTTTCGACCCCGCCGAGATTGACAGCTGGTACGGACTGACCGACCCTACGTACTGCTATCACGACTTAAAGCGCGTCCCGCACCTGCTTGTTGCGGGACGAACCGGAGCAGGAAAGTCGGTGCTGCTGCGTAATTACCTCAGCGCAGTGAGCCTGAAACCTGATCACTACACTGCTGTGCACATCACCACAGACGCGGACATGGGCTTTTCCGAAGACATCGACAACGTTAGGAATGTCCCACTAGAGGACGCAGAAACCGAGCTGGAACGAGTGGTGAAAAAGGCACTGCCTTACCGCGAGGGAGTGCTGCGCGATGCCGGAGCTACCGATTGGAGAGAGCTTGACCGCACCAGCGACGCGGGCGATAAGCCGCGCCGCCTGCTGGTACTGGTAGACGGCCTAGAGCGCGTACAGGGCACCGACTCGTTCTCCCACAACAGGGTGTTAAATTACCTCGAAGAGATTGTGCGCATTGGACGCAGCCTTGGCGTCCACCTCGTACTGACCACACAGGCAGACAAACCGGAGAAGCTGGATCGTGGGCCGGAGATTTTGGAGGAGTTCTGCGACATTGTTTCATTCTCCTACCGCCACCGTGGATCGGGCCGCGCGGTGTGGAATCAGGGGCGGAGCGACGAGTCACCGGAGTTCGCTGTGTACGGGCCGGGTCTTGACTAGGCAACAGTCCGTCTAAGCAGAACAGGGTAAGTAGGCCTCAGCCGTGGCCTCCTTACCCTGTTCCTTTGCGGCTGTGTCTCCGGCTCCGGCTCCGGCTCCGGCTCCGGTCTTAATTAACACGTCCCTCGGTGATGTACCGCGGCCTCCTTAGCCTTCTACGGCCTCTAAACTAAGCCGCGTCACATTTACCATCCTTGAAAAGGAGACATCATGCCCACGAAGGACGAGATCAAGTCCGCAGCCGAGGACTCCAAGATCTTCCTTGGCACCTTCGACCCCAACACTGCTGACAGCTGGTACGGACTGTCTGAACCCATCCACTGCTACCATGACCTTTCCCGTATCCCGCATCTGCTTATCACGGGACGAGTCGGATCAGGAAAGTCCGTTCTTCTGCGCAACTACCTTGTCGCTGCTGAGCTAGCTCCTGAGGTGTACAACACCGTCCACATCAACTCCGAGTCGGACAAGGGCCGCGCAACCAAGCACTACCCTTATGAGGAAGCCACCCGCGCGCTTGATCTGGTGGTGCACTCCATGGATGTCCGCGAAAAGAAGCTGGCTGAGGCAGGCCACTCCAACTGGGACGAACTTCGCCGCGCCGAGGGAGCCACTAAGGCCCCGACCCTGCTGGTCTTGGTGGACGAGTTGCGACGAGCCGTCACTGCCGGGTCACCGTACAGCGCACACTCCCAGAAGAAGGTTGCAGCGCTTACCGACATCATTCTCCGTGGCCGCAGCCTGGGCGTGCACCTCATCGCCACCAGCCAGCTCGGCATCCCGCGCGAGGGGATGTCGAGCTGGGAGGAAAGCCTGCCTCCCTTCGCCGCCACGCTGTCCTTGGTACCGCGCGGCTATGGCCGCGCAATGTGGTACTACGAGGGTAAGGAAGCCGTGTCATCGGAGTTCGCGGTGAACGGGCCGGATATTGGCCGGTAAACACGTCTAAGCAGGTAAAACACCCCACCACGGCAGTTCCGTGGTGGGGTGTTTGTGTTGTCCGCTCCTTCAAGATGCTCTCTTGGGAAGCAACCCCGCGGGGAGCGGGGAAAAGCCCGCGCGGTAGCAATGCGAACGGGCCTCGGGGGAATGACCCCTCGCATTCCACATTAGTGCAGCACACGCTGCGGTCGCAACTTCTAAACCGTCACGTCCCTCGCACCACTGCCACCGTGTACATCGTCCGCAGCCACTAGGATCCGTACACGTCACACCTCACCCATTAAGGAGAAACTATGCCCACGAAGGACGAGATCAAGTCCGCAGCCGAGGACTCCAAGATCTTCCTTGGCACCTTCGACCCTGCCGATATGGACAGCTGGTACGGGATGACTGGCCCCATGTACTGCTACCACGATCTGAAGCGTGTTCCCCACCTGCTTATTGCGGGGCATGACGGTGCAGGCAAGTCTATGTTGATGCACAACAACTACCTCACCTCAGCTGCTTTAGTCCCGGAGAAATACACTGTAGTTCACATTGACTCCGATGGTTATGGGGGACGCCCTTTTTTGGGAGGCAGATAGCGCGCTTGACCAGGTAGTGCGCTCCATGAATGAACGAGAAAAGAAGCTCGCAGAAGCAGGCCACAAGAACTGGGACGAGCTTCGCCGCTTCGATAAGGACACCGAAAACAAGATCCTCCTAGTCATTATGGACAAGTTGGATCACATCATTGACGATACAGATCATCGAATAGAGGCAGAGTGGTGTGCGTCAGTTGTTACATCCCTCACCGACATCATGCGTCGAGGACGCAGCCTGGGCGTGCATCTTATCGCCACCACACAACGTGACACTCCGCGAGACTGGGTGTACTGGGAGCGAAAGATCCCTCCTTTTGCCACCACACTTGTTTTCTCACGGTACAGCCGTATGCCCCGCGCGGTGTGGTACGAGGGGCAAGAGGTTGCTTCGCCTGAGTTTGCTGTGCACTGTATGGGCACTGTATGGGATTAGTCTACGGGCCGTGAAGTATTTTCCTATTCAGAAAGACGAACCCCTCCCTCGCGGCGGGATTCATACGTCATCCACTCGGGAATAGGTGCTCCGTCCATAACCTTGATTAGTGTTTCCTCAACCACCTCACGGTGATCTTTCCAGTCATCCTCCCACACAACGACAAGGCGTGTTCCTGCACTGGCGCACGCCTTGGCCTTGCGGTTGTGTTTGTCTTCTAGGCCAGGGTGAAGATCCTCGTCATGCCAGTAGACACCATTGAACTCAATACCCAGATGTGATTCAGGAACATAGATGTCCAGCTCTTGTAGTCCAAGGAAACCTCCGCGGAAGTTCTCGTGCACGGTGTGCTGTGTATTCTCGCGGACGAACTCATAAAGCTGTTTTTCCCCAGCAGAGTACTTATGAGCACATTTTGGACACCCCGATCCTTTAGCGCGGTTACTTATCGCTGCTAACCATTCATGTCCACACTCTCCAATCCACCACACCTTCCTGGGAGTGCCAAATGTAACGTCGTCGGGTGTAAGGTTACCGTTCTTATAAGGGTGCCACTGCGCTGCGACTTTGGGGTTCATCTCAGCAAGTGGAGTACTCCAATGCAGTGTTCCAGAGCACGCGCGACAATGGCTCCGCTGGTGTGCCACTTGGTGTACGGGAGCTTGCCACTCATACCCGCAGGTACAACGCCACCACGCCACAATCTCAGACCCTGAGGAAACATCGTGAGGTGTGAGGTCTCCGTTTTTAAGTGGGTGCCATAGGTGTACTAATTCAGGTGAATTATCCGCGAAGGTAAGTCCCTTGAAGGCGGTCTTTAGCCAGCATGTGTGGCACCCTGTCTGGCCGATGACTCTAGATTGAACCTTAGTCCTCCACGTGTGTCCCTCCGAACATACCCACCATACGTTCCTGTTGGACTGGGGAAGAACATCTTGTGGTTTAAGATCCCCATTTCTTTGGTAGTCCCACTCAGCAGCAATTTCAGGGTACAAAGTAACCAGGTCATTTACTCCCTGATCAACACGCTTGCTTGCACATAGTGGGCACCCGTGCCCGTAGACACGGAGGACTACTGAGGCATCCCATTCATGCCCACAGCTTCCTATCCACCAGACTTTTCTGGAAGATCCCGGAGTTACATCACTAGGCGTGAGGGTGCCATTGCGGCTAGGGTGCCATTGTGTAGACAGTTCGGGATACATTTCTTCCAAAGATTCACTAAACCGGCCAGCACACTCGTGACACCCGCTCCCCTTATATCTATTTACTACAGACGTGCGCCACTCGTGTCCTTTCTCGCAGCGCCACCAGGCCTTAAAGGACGAACCGGCACTAATATCTTCCGGTAAGACATCTCCATTTTTATCTGGGTGCCACTGCTTTCGGAGATGCAAAGGAATGGGAGTGCGAGGGCACAGAGGGCACCCAGCTCCCTTTGATCTGTTGGATACTACGGCTTCCCATTCGTGGCCTTTCTCGCAGATCCACCAGACCTTTTTATTGCATCCATAGGACACGTCCGTTGGGAGGAGGTCTGCATTGCGGTTGTGGTTCCATTGGGAGGCTAACTCCGGGTGAGTTGTTGCCAGATCATTAAATCCTGAAAGCACCTGGTGACCACTACATATTGGGCATGGATTCGCACTTTTGGTCTGATCTTTTACCGAACGTTTCCACTCATGGCCGAGCTGGCACCTCCACCACACAGAGCGCATGTCGGTAGGAGAGAGTTCGCAAATATCTACACCGGTATTCTTATCAGCAGCAAACAGGTCTGCGAGGTCTGGGTAAAGGGAGGGAATGTCGTTGAATCCGGCGAGGATTTCTCGGCCGGAACAGTAGGGGCACGGTTCGTCCCTACTGCATTGTGTAATGACTTTTGATTTCCATTCGTGGCCGCATTCTCCTTTCCACCATGCGTACCTGCGATCCGTCTGGGAAACATGGATAGGGAGAACTTCGTCGTTACGCGTCGGGTGCCACAAAGCAGCCACATCAGGGCGTGTTGCAGAAAGAGACTTTTCCTCAGGTAGATCCGTAATGGAAGAAATAGCTACAGGTACATTGTGCACCCCGCCTTCGCCACAAGACACACATTTCCCAGCCGTCTGGTAGCGGATATGAGGTGACGACTTCCACTCATGCCCGCACGCCGCGCACAACCACCAAACGTATCTATCAGATTGGCAGGAGTACTTCGAGGGTGGAAGATCGTTTTTTAAGTCATGCCATTGCGCCGCAAGGTCGGGGCGCATCGTAGCAAGATCGTTAATGCCTTCAAGTACTCGTACACCAGTGCAGTAAGGGCACACAGGATTCAGACTGTTTACTACGCGTGTGTATTCATGCCCCTCGGGACAGAGCCACCACACCTTTCGGGCAGACCCAGGAGTGACCATATCCGCTGTAAGATCCCCATTCTTTGTGGGATGCCATAAAGCAGCGACATCTGGGTTCGTCCTAGACAGTGACTTTCCTTCATGCACCTGTAGGCAGTAAGGACATTCCTTCTTCTGGGACTGGGAACCGATGCTTCTTTTCCACGTATGTCCTTTATCGCAGCGCCACCACACGCGCTTCTTGGAACTCTTAGTCACATCATCAGGCGAGATCCCCTCATTCTTCGAGTAATCCCACATCTGGGCTGTTTCGGGACATGTCCTAGATAAAGGCTTCCGGGCACAGAGAGGGCACCCAGCACCGCGCGCTCGATCAGCTACGCGCGCCTGCCACTCGTGGCCGCGAGCACATGTCCACCACACTTTCAGGGCGGATCCGTGTGATACATCATCAGGAGATACCTCAGTGTTGCGAGTAGGGTGCCACTGGGTTTCTACGAGATCGGGGTGCGTCGCAGACAGGGGCGTTACAGTCTTTGAGTCGAGGGCAGTCATGCTTTTTATTTTTCAGTACTCTAGGCGTGTTTTCCACAACATAATGCGTCATGTCCCTGGACAAAAAGAAACCCCGCGGGGAGCGAGGAAAGGTCAGGTCATCGACGGCGGTGTAGAAGTCCACGGGATCAACCCCGCATAAGCGGGGAAAGTAGATACACCTGATTTGCAGCCCACGCGCACAGTGGAACAACCCCGCGTGTTCGGGGAAAGATGGCGGTCTTGACGGCTCCCACGTCGTCGCGAGGAACAACCCCGCACATGCGAGGAAAAGGACGGCTGGGTGACCGATACCGAGCGGGCGGTGGGAACAACCCCGCATGCGCGGGGAAAAGACGGCGGACTTGACAGCTCCCACGTCGTCGCGAGGAACAACCCCGCGGGAGCGGGGAAAGAACTTCACGACCAGCAATGCTGCACCACAGCTATCGTGTTTCCATTCAAGCTGTGCCTATCACCTTAATGCAGCGAACGCCGCGACCACAACCCTTAAATTCGTCACGTCCCTCGAACCACCACCGCCAGATCCGCTGCTCCCGCCGGGTAAACTTCAACCAGAAATACCCTGTCCCGCAGAAAGGATCCCCATGTCCACTCGTTATGCCGCCAGTCACCACCGCCTGCTCACCGAGGCCCAGACCGCCGCGTTTATCGCAGCACTTGACCACGCGCGTACCTCACAGGATGTCGAGAAAGCCATTGAGCAGGCCATTAACAATCTTCTGGTCACTGGTCTTTCCAAGGCCCACCCGGATTCCACCATCTCCCACGACTATCGGCACAGCACCGATGGCTACATCACGGTCGGTTCGTCCCCGTCGCTGGACACTCCATATGCACTGCTGGTGGAAGCGAAGCGAGACCTTGATTTCTCCGGCTCGCGCCGCGACGTGGCTACGGTGCTCACTCAGGTGTGCCACTACCTGCGCGCCATTGGCCACGCGGGCGACCGCGTGCCGACGGTGACGGTGGTGTGTGATACGGACGAGGTTTTCGCCATTCCGACTACGGTGCTCGCTGGGTATATTGCTGATGATTCCTACGCCTGGGACGAACATTCCGCGTCCACCATGCACAAGGACGGCTCGCTGCTCGCAGCACTGATCAAGGACAGCAATATCAGGCCTTATGTCCACGACATCGCCACCGGGTTCGACGCAGATATGTTCATCTGGGCCGTGGACGCGATGGGCCGCGGCGACAAGCCGGTGAAAGTGTCGGTTAACGCCGCGTCATTGGAGCACGTCTTTACCCGCTTCAAAATGGAGGTGCTGGGCACCGACGCTACGGGGCTAAAGAACAAGGATGAAATCTCGTTGTTTATCGACGTGCTGCGTGGCAGCGACGACATCTTTGCCCACCCGAAGAAGGCCAATACGCTGCTGTGGGGAAATCGCCACATTACGATGGACACCTACCGCTTCGAGCGGTTCTGGTCGCAGTACGTGGTGGGCGACTACACGTTGGCCGAGCTAAAGTCGCTCACCGAGATGGGGGACGTGCTGCTAGTAGATACCGAGCGCCGATTCTCCGGTGATTTCTGGACTCCGCCGCGCTGGGTCGATAAGGCTCACCAGTACATCGAAGCAGCGCTCGGTGAGGGCTGGAAAGAGCGCTTTGTTGTGTGGGATTCGTCCTGGGGGACTGGCAATTTGACCCGAGACTACTTGTTCGACGAGCTATACGCCTCCACCCTGTTCCAAGAAGAACTAGACATCGCCTCCGACTACAACCCCGAGGCCGTCAAGTTCCAATACGACTTTCTTAACGACGACATGGAGCTGCACGAGCCAGATATGACTCCGGCCAAGGCCCGCGAGTTGGCGCGCTCAGGCAAACTCAAAATTCCGCAATCGTTGGCTACCGCGCTGGCGGACAACAAGCCGATTGTGTTCTATGGCAACCCGCCGTATGGATCGAATGG
>VNIU01000028.1_pt2 | contig 9949 bp, 10 predicted proteins | sample 7248601 | NCBI WGS metagenome assembly VNIU01 (sample SAMN12251564, study PRJNA551026) | human skin metagenome | isolation source: skin samples from healthy patients and patients infected with Netherton Syndrome | host: Homo sapiens | place: France:Paris
TCAGTATCATAGTCTAAGCTACGATCCGAGCCGTAGTCACAATCTGTATTGTAATCACTATCTGTGTTGTAATCATAGCTTGTTGAGTCAGTGTCATAGTCTAAGCTACGATCCGCGTATAAATCGCAATCTGAGTTGCTATCTAAAGCTGAAACATTTTCAGCAACGTCTCCATTAGCTGAGACATCAGATGAATTATCTAAATTATCATTATTATTTTCGGAAACACCACTTATTGCTTCTATATCGTAATTGTTAGAACCTGCTTGAATATCATTTTCACAGTCTGCTGATTCTGACAATGATTGATTTGCATCATTATTTTCTTCTTGAGTTTCATATTCTTGGGCTTTTTGTAATTCATCTATGTTATTGTCGTTGTTCACTTGGTTATCTGTTTGTTCTTGCACTGATTCGTTGTCAAAAGTTTGTTCATTTGCAATGCAGTTATCAGTTGATTGGGCGTCAACTGATTCATTCTCCGTATTACGTGTGTTAATATCTGTTGAAACATTTTCTAATGATGTAGCATCTTCTTCTTGGGCTTTGGATGATGCATCATCACTATATTCAACTTCGTTCATAGGAACTTCATCAATAATACAATCGTTGTCTATTTGCTGAGTTGGTTGTTGCTCGTTATAGTCGTTTTGTGTGTTTTGAGTTTCTGTTAACATTTCTTCTTGCTGGCCTTGATCAGTAATACCCGAACAATCTTCATCCGCTTGTGCCTGAGTTAATTCAGTTGAAGTCTCAGCCGCTTTAGCTTCATGATTCACTCCGAATATTAATGTTGCACCAACTAATATTGATGCCGTTCCTACTGTAAATCTTCTAATGGCATACTTATTGTGCCTGTTAGGCACGAAATCCATTCTTTTTCTCAAATTACTTCTCTCCCTAAAAAAATTTTGTGATTTATATAATCACAAAGAATATAATACTACAATTTCTTTTTATATAAAAGAGTTAATTAAAATGTTATTAATAATTCACAAAATATATGAAATTTGTTTTTGGTGTTATTTTTTGAATTTCAATTTTATTTCAGAATATTTAGCGTTTCAACGTATTATTTTTATATTAGTAAATTTTTTAAGAAAACAAAAAGCGTTAGTTAAATAATTCATATGAATATCATTTAACTAACGCTCTAAAGTAATTATGAAATATTAAATTTTTTAAGTGTCATTATAAATCTTTGCTGATTAACCAGTTTTTATTACTTTTGAATAGAACTTTATCCTCTCGAAGTTCATTAATGATATGACCTGTGGTTTCTCTAGATATACCGGCCATATCGCTCAACAGTTGTATCGTCATGAATTGCTTAATTTCATAAAATTCATCATTATCATAACCAACTGTTTGGCAAAGATAGCGTAATATCTTTGTTACGCGTTCTTTCGCAAGCTTGCTGGTTAACGCCATATTATATTCAATGTGTTGGCATTGTGTTGTACTCAACAATTCAAATAACCTTACAAAGATATCTTCATGATTTTTACAAAGATATTCAATTAAATCTTTAGGTATGCCAATCACTTCGCAATTCGTCAATGCAGTGCACATTTCATTTGGCGCCTTATCTTGAAATAAATTGTTTAAGGGAAATAACACTTTTTCTCTATTTAAATAGCGATACACATCACCATTAAGATTAAAGTTTTCTCTCATTATATTCCCTTCTATTAATAAATAGATATGCGTCGTTTCATCTGACGAAAAGTAAATAACCTGACCCTTACTATAATGTCTCACAAAGCATTGGCTTTTAAATGGAAGTAAGACACCTACAGGTATATGAATATATGACGCTAATTGTTTAAAACTTTCATCAAGTTCATTTTCTCTACAAAACATTTGATTTCCAGCCATAACATAAACTCCTTACTACCTAAGCTATTGGATAGAGGAACAACCAAACATCTTTTACAAGTTGTTAACGGGGTAAGTGTCAAAGAAGAACCGCTTCAAAGATGTTAAATTTTTTGATTAGGGGGCCATCGTTCATAAATGTCCAATAGCATAATCATTCATTATTTATGAATATGTGTACCTGCTTGCTTGTCGAACGCTTGATAAGCATTTTCCAAATTAGTGATGATCGCTTCTTTATGCTCCCCACTTTCAACGAAATCAATCGCCGCTTCTATCTTAGGTAGCATTGATCCTTCAGCGAATTTACCCTCTTTCGCGTAACGTTTCAAAGTTTCAACATCAATATCTGTTAACTTTTCTTCATTAGGTTCTTTAAAATTAATATACACGTGCTCTACATTGGTTAAAATCATTAGCGTATCCGCATCAATTAAGGCAGCTAACTTCTCGCTAGCGAAGTCTTTATCAATGACGGCGTCGACACCTTCATAAGTATTATCTTTCTTAATAACAGGTACACCGCCACCACCACATGCAATGATGATATTTTTTTGTTCAACAAGTGTACTTATCAATTTATGTTCAAGTATTGAAATTGGTAAAGGTGATGCGACAACCTTTCTATAACCACGACCAGCTGAGTCTGCTTTATAGATAGCCTCAGGTTGCGCTTCTTTCAATTCTTGCATCTCTTCTTCAGTATAAAATGGACCAATCGGTTTAGTTGGTCGATCAAATCTCGGATCATCTTTATCGACTTCTACACGAGTAATAATAGTACCGACAGCTCTGTCACTGCCAATCTCAGATAGTACACGGTTAATTTCTGTTTCTAACCAGTAGCCTATCATACCTTGTGTCATAGACCCACATACATCAAGTGGCATAGCGGGCGTTTGTTCACTATCAGATTGAGATTGTTGAATCAATAAATTACCTATTTGAGGACCATTACCATGCGAAATGACAATATCATTATCGGATTGAAATAGTGGTTTAAGTGTTTGCATGGTCATACGAATAGCCCGTCGTTGTGCTTCTGCTGAACCTTCAGACGTCTGAATCGCATTACCACCTAATGCGATGACAATTTTTTTATCCATAACAGTTCGCTCCTTTTTCTAGAACACGTTAATCGCGCCACTACATAATCGTATAAGTCCGACAATAGATAGAATGATAATGATAGCGAAGAAGATATAGTCAATGCGTGTTAAGCGTGTTTGGTTATTTTTTTGAACGATTGAATAAACGATAAGACCAGGAATGTAAAGCAACATTGTTAATAATAAATAATCAAATCCTGCAGCATAGACCAGCCATACTGCGTATAGTGAGGCGAGTATACCTATTGTCCATTGTTTAGGTGTCGCGTGTTGTTTATGTTCAATAGTGTACTTAACTTGGTAAAAGGCACTGAACATATATGGGTATAAAATAGCACTAGATGCTAATGAAAATGCAAATTGGTACGCGCTGTCAGTGAACAACATACTAATCAAGAAAATTTGAACTAATATGTTAGTGATTAATAATGCATTGACTGGTGCGCCGTTTTCATTTTCCTTAGCAAACCATTTCGGGAATAATCCATCTTTCGCAACGATAAAAGGCAACTCTCCGGCAAGTAGTGTCCAACCTAACCATGCACCTAAAACTGAGATAATTAGTCCAATGTTTACAAGTGTTGAACCCCAATCACCTACGATGTAAGCAAGGACATGTGCCATAGATGGTGCGTTTAATTGAGAGATATGGTTTTGAATGATGACACCTTGTGCTAATACAGTTAATAAGAAATAGATGAGTAACACTGAAATTAATCCTATTACTGTTGCAGTACCTACATCTTTCTTACGTTTGGCACGACTTGAAAAGACGACAGCACCTTCTATACCGATAAATACCCATACAGTAACGAGCATTGTACTTTTCACTTGAGACATTGTGTCTCCAAAGTTAAATGGTAGTGCACCATGTGCATTCATTCCGAAGAATCCTTCTTTAAAAGTTTCAAAATTAAAGGCAACTAACATGCATATAATGACTAATAAAATAGGTATTAACTTGGCAACCGTAACAATACTATTAATAAACGCCGCAGTTTCTACCCCTTTAAGTATTAAAAAGTGAACACCCCATAATAAAATTGAAGCAACGAGTATACTTGGGAATGTGTTACCACCTTTAAAAATTGGGAAAAAGTTACCGACGGAAGACATTAGTAATGTTGCGTACGCGACGTTCCCTAAAAATGCAGAGAACCAATATCCCCATGCACTTGCAAAGCCGATAAAATCGCCAAAACCAGCTTGGGCATAACTGTATATACCGCCATCAAGATCCGGTCGTTCATTTGTAAGGTTTTGGAAAACGAATGCTAATGAAATCATGCCTATAGCTGTGATAATCCACCCTATAATTATGGCTAAACCACCAGCTTGTCCTCCCATATCAGACATGAGATTGAATGCACCGCCACCTATCATTGATCCTATTACAAGACCTATCAATGATGATCGACTTAACTTATTTTCTCCTTGTTCGCTCATATTCATTTCTCCTTTAGAAGTAGGAATCTATAGACTTACTTTTCCCTTTAATTGTTATCATTGTGCTGAAACCAATAGTGTATTTTCTTTCATTCATATCCTTTCATTAAGTCAGTATGCGAGAGTGGGTGTTGTAAAAAGGTGTGAAAGATAGTTACGACCGTTACATTAAATGGGTTAGTAAACATTTGACTACGGACGGATTGATAACGGTCAATTCGTAACGACTTAATGATGATGGTTTAATCATGATTCATCACTGCTCGAATATGATGAACACAATCACTCATTTGACTTTATACACTTGGAGTGGCTCAATTTGTTTTGTATGTTGTAAGTCTATAGTTCCTCATGATGTTGTGTAGATTTAATCTAGCCTAATGTAGCAGCCATAACAGCTTTAATTGTGTGCATGCGATTTTCGGCTTGATCAAATACTTTAGAGTGCTCACTTCTAAAGATTTCATCAGTAACTTCCATTTCACTGAGGCCATATTTATCATATATATCTTGACCGTATTCTGTTTGTGTATCGTGAAATGCTGGTAAACAATGTAAGAAGATTGTACTGTCTTTACCAGTTAATTCGAACATCGCTTTATTGACCTGATAGTCCTTCAATAAATTAATGCGTTCTTCAAACTCACTTTCTTCGCCCATAGATACCCATACATCTGTATAAATAACATCGGCATCTTTTACTGCTTCTTCGATCTTATCAGTGACTAATACGGAACCACCATATTTAGATGCACAATCTTTAGCTATTTCTACATAAGCATCTTTTGGACTTAGTGCTTGTGGCGTACAAATTCTAATATTTACACCAAGCATCGCACCAGCTACCATTAATGAATGCGCCATGTTGTTACGTCCATCACCGACATAAGTCAAATTAATGCCTTCAAGATGTCCGAAGTTTTCTTTTACTGTCATAAAGTCTGCCAACATTTGTGTTGGATGCCAATCATCTGTTAATCCGTTCCAAACTGGTACACCAGAGAATTCTGCAAGTTGTTCTACTTTCTCTTGTGAGAAGCCTCTAAACTCTATACCATCAAACATTCTGCCTAATACTTTCGCAGTGTCTTCAACAGATTCTTTTTTTCCTAATTGTATATCATTTTTTCCTAAAAATTCAGGATGTGCACCTAAATCAATAGATGCGACTGTGAATGCAGCACGCGTACGTGTAGACGTTTTTTCAAAAAGTAATGCAATGTTTTTACCTTCTAAATAACGATGCGGTGTGCCTTGTTGTTTATACGTTTTTAACGTCATGGCAAAATCTATTAAACCTTCAAATTCTTCTTTGGTAAAATCACATTCTTTAAGTAGTGATCTTCCTTTTAAGTCAAATGGTTTCCGGATTTTTTCCATAGTATACGCCCCTTTCATCTAATTAGTCGCAGTGTAAATCATCAGCGCCTTCAAAATTTAATATGATTAGCTTTTAAATTGAAAGCGATTTCAACTACACTATAACAGGTGTTTGAATACGATTCTATAAATCTTCTCTGAATAATGGTTGACTCATACATCTTGGGCCACCACGTCCGCGAACAAGTTCGCTTCCAGGAATTTCAATTACTTTAATACCGCGTTTTCTTAACAAATCATTTGATACATAGTTACGATCATATGTGACGACTACACCTGGACGGATACATAATGTGTTTGAACCATCATTCCATTGTTCACGTGCACCATCAATCACATCACCATTACCAGTTGGGATTAACTCGATATTATCAACACCAAGTACTTCCTCCAATGTTCGTTTAAGGTGACTTGAATGAGTGATTTTAATGTCATCACTAGCTTCATCATTTTCAATAATGAAAATGTTCATATTACCTTCAGCTTTAAGAATTGCAGAGTGTGTTGTGAACTTATCATAATCAATCATTGTACAAACTGTATCTAAGTGCATAAATGTACGACTAGTTGGAATCTCAATTGCTACTACCTTTTTAAAAGTGGATAACGGATCTTTAAATATACGTCGTGCTAAGCGTTCGATAGCTTGAGCTGACGTACGTTCTGATATTCCAATTGCTAGTACTTCTTTAGAAAGTACAAGTTCATCCCCACCTTCAATGTTGAAAGGACAATCACGGTCTAACCATACCGGAACATCCGCATCTTTGAAGCGAGGATGATGTTTTAAAATGTATGAAATGAAGATTGATTCTCTACGTCTAGCTCTCCAAAACATACGATTCACTGTCATACCTCGACCTATTGATGCTTGTGGGTCACGAGTGAAGTATAAGTTAGGCATTGGGTCTAAATAGAATGGATACTTGTCATCCATATACTCAACTAAATGCGTAGATTCTAATTTTATCTCTTCTTTACGCACACCAGCCATAACTTTATCAATCAACTCTTGATTAGATAATGTTGAGAATAATTTTTTTATTTCCTTCTCATGACCAAGAATTGTTTTACGAGATTCTGCTAACACATCATTGATGAATTGTTCTCTAATATCTGAATCCTCAATGCTTTCTGCAGCAAGTTTCTCTAAGTATAGTACTTCTACTCCTTCATCTTGTAACACTTTGGCGAACCGATCGTGCTCTTGTTGAGCAACCTCCAAATAAGGAATATCGTCAAATAGTAAACCACCTAAATAATCTGGAACTAAATTTTCTAACTCTTTACCTGGACGTTTAAGTAAAACGGTTTTAAGTTTACCAATTTCACTGTTTACTTGAATGGGTCCATCTGCCATATTCATTTCCTCCTTTTCTGTAACTTCAACATGAGTATATAGTGATTTCACATACATTTATGTGATTATATTCACAAGTTCAATGTAGAAAGTTTTGTACAATTTGGTTATTCAATACATTTATATGATTGTTTATACATTTTTGTATTGTTATTTCGTATGGAAAATGAATATTCAGCTAATATGAAATAATGAATGTTTCGATAAAAAGTTTTTTATTCACTTAAATGAATAGTTAGTCAATATGCGAATTAATAACTTTAGTAATATAAAAGACCTAGCAAACGCATGTAATACGTTTACCAGGCCTATCGATTCATTATTCAGATATGAGAGATTATGAATAATTATGATTGAATATTTTGTAATACACATATTCAGCCATTGCTTTAGAATGAGTAAGTATCATAATAGTGTCGTTGCCACTTATAGTACCAACAATCTCTTTAAGTTGTAATTGGTCAATATAATAATTGATACTTTGCGCAAATCCTGGTGACGTCTTTATAAGTATATATGATTCTTTAATCACGGTACTAATGATTTCTGTTTCTAAATAATCATCTAGCTTAATTTTAGCGTCGATTTGCGATTGATTATTTAAAATTTTGTATTCAAATTGTTTGCTCTCAGCTGGCAGACGAAAAATATTAAGTTCTCTCAAGTCTCTTGCAATAGTTGTCATACTATAACGAATGCCAAAGTGATCATCAATATAATCAATGATATCTGCTTTTTTATAGATGTGATTTTGTTTAACAATCATGGTTACTAAATCCTGACGTTTACTCTTTTTCATTAAATGATAAACTCCTCACTAAATCTAATTTAAATTCATTTAAACTTTAATAATTCTTTTTATTTAATAATAATTTATCATTCTAATGTTAAAAATATATGAGAAAGTATGTAAAATTTTGTGACAAATATTGAGTAACACAGGTAGTACTATACATCACTTTAATGTATAACTGACATTGAACAATCATTTATACAATGTCTAAGATGTCTTATCTTTATAAATCATTCTAATCCATCCAATCATTAATAAAGCCGAATTAATGATTGATAATAAGTTAGAATAAAATGTAGGTACGTGAATCAAATGAGTGAATATTAAAATATTAATGAGGAAAAGAATGATTAGTGGTGTAAATAAAATGAAATCTATAATATTCAGACCTTGCTCAGATTTATTCAACCCCAATCAACTCCTAAACCTTTCTATCATTGATCGTGTTTATCTTTCTTATTTATTCGAATCAAACTAATAAAAACGATAATGGTATAAATAGTGGCAACATAATTAGATTGGCTTTCTGACAACTTTACTATGTCAAAGGTATTTAAGAAGCACATCACTGCAACTATAAATAAAATGACAATCAATACGAAATCTTTTTTAGTTAACTTCTTTAATAATTTACGCACTTCTTACCTCCTAACATCATATTTTCTATTTGGAATGTTTATGTTCATCCAATGACTTAAACAGATTAAGGACGACAATGATTATAAGAAGTATTAACGTAATGATTGGTGATACGTGTATTAAATTAAATATCTGCAAAACTCCAATTAAAACGACTAATAAACTAATAATGATTAACAGAATATCAATAACTTCAAGTTGTTTTATCTTTTTCATCCTCTTCTCTCCTAGTAATATTGCTTTTAGAGCATAATCTTTCATTTATAAAAGATGTCACAATAATCATAAGCAATGCTAATAATACGACACTTAGTAAAGACAACTTAAAAAAACTAACGAGTCCCATAATCAATATTCCTATAACGTCTCTTAAATTAAAATCTTTCATTGGATCATTCATGTTTATAATCCCTCATTTGTATTGTCTCTTTCACTCTTTATAACATTTATAAGATAGAATAAAAAGGTTAGGTAGAGTTAAGAATATCTATTAATAGTTTCAATCAATAGACTGCCGTCTCACTTCGGCTAGACAACCCGCAGTCTCCTCCCTAAGAATATTTTAAAGCCCCTACTCTACTGTTAGAGTAAGGGGCACATGAAGCCAAACATTGTTTGATCATCATTTATTAAGGCGTTTAATATTTGTAAGTGTTTAACATTAATTCTTGTTTATTAAGGCGTTGATTATGTTCGTTGATAGATTGTTTATGGCTGATTTAAATGATTTAAAGTTTCAATTATTTATACACCAACGTCGTCCCATGCATCTGCTACTTGGTTAGCTGTGTTTTTATCATATAAATCTAAAGCTGATTGATACAGCGCTTCTTTAGCATCACTAAAGTTTGAATTTGAACTTAAATATTCTGTGAGCGCTCTGTAGTAAATTTGTTGTGCTTTACCCTTTCCAATACTACGTATTGTATTGTAAGCTGCTTTGTTAGGAATTCCGGAGTTAGTGTGTACACCACCATTGTCTGATTGTGTATTTACGTAATCATCCATGTGAGATGGTTGACCAAATCGTTCTGGATTGGACATACTTCTTAGTGCATCTCCATTTTGTCCTGGTGTATAAACATCTTCACCCATTAGGAAATCTTCATCATCGACAAAGTAACCGAAGACATCTGAGAAACTTTCATTTAAAGCACCTGATTGATTACGATAATTAAGATTCGCTGTTTCTTGGGTTACACCATGCGTGATTTCATGAGCTACAACGTCATTTGCGCCAGATAGTGCTGTAAATGTTCGTCCGTCTCCATCCCCATATATCATCTTATCGCCAATCCACGCGGCATTATTTCTATTATCAGAACCTTGGAATTTGTTTACGTG
>VNIU01000996.1_pt1 | contig 9933 bp, 7 predicted proteins | sample 7248601 | NCBI WGS metagenome assembly VNIU01 (sample SAMN12251564, study PRJNA551026) | human skin metagenome | isolation source: skin samples from healthy patients and patients infected with Netherton Syndrome | host: Homo sapiens | place: France:Paris
GCGGGTACTTCGACCTCGCCCATGCTGTCTTTCTCAATGCGCATCTCTGCCATGTCGCAAGCCTACTTTGCACGGGAAGGACAGAGGCGACGGGGTAGTGGGATTTTTGGTCAGGAAGGCTACGGGGGAGGAGGGGGAGGGGCGGTCAGGAATCTGGCCCATTGGGCTGTGGCGTGGGGTCGACACGGTGCGTGTGGGGCCCTCGAGGAGTCACGCTGTGGACAACTCCGATAGCATCCGCGGTCGTTATCCACAGATGTCGAATTGGATGACGAAAATACCTGGGGCGAAACGATAACTGAAAGTATGGAGTTAGTTGACATCCTGGAGGCCAACGGCGGTGTGGCCAAGATCAGTTCGGTGGGACGAGTCGCTCGGCAGGCGCGGCGAGCGGCACGGGAGGGCCACGTCATCAGACCCCTGCCCAGAATCGTCATGACGGCTACGGCCGCCAGACACCCAGAGTCGTGGATGCGTGCCGTCAGGTTGTGGCGTCCGAGCGCGGTCTTTGCCGGTAGGGCTGCTTTGTACCTGGCGGGGATGAGGGATCTTAAGGTGACCGAAATTGACGTCATCGTCCCGCACTCGATGCCGCGGTGCTCGCGTCGGCCATGGCTAAGGTTCCATCGCGCTGCGAGCGAGCCCGTCATCGAGGATCGGTACGGTGTACGTACCACTCGCGCCTACACGTGCTTCTGGTTGGCGCTGCGTGGGGACTGGGAAGCTGCCACGGAATGCCTTCGGCAAGGCTACGCAACTCCTGAAGACCTTCGTGAGGTTCGTCCTAGGGTCGCGAGGAAGGCTCCATCCAGCGTTGTTAGGCGAGTTTTGCGCCAGTTGTTGGACCGTCCGTGGTCTGTCGCTGAGCGAGAGATTCATGCGTTGTTCCGCCGTCATCGGATCAGTGGGTGGAAGGCGAACGAGAGGTTGTGGATTGACGGGAACGCCGTCTTTCCTGACCTCTGGTTTAAGAAGGAGAATGTGGTTGTCGAGGTCGACAGCTATGCCTTCCACGGGGGATCAGCAGACTACGAGGCGACAGCCAGGCGCCACGCACTTTGGGTTGGAGCTGGATTGCGTGTCATTCGGATCACGCCAAATATGATTCGGGACAATCCGGAGCTGGTACTCGGCACCGTCAGGTCAGCGCTCTGGGGCCGGCACCGGGGTGTGGCTGCAGCGGCGTAAAGCGGTATGTCGGATTTGCGACCAGGTACATGCTGTTTGTGTTGGGGTCCGCTTTTCGCACGCTTGCGAAAAGCGTCAGCACGCTGGGGGTTGGGACCGGATTATGCCGGGTCCGTCGGCGACCAGACATGTTTCGCGATTTCTCTTGGTGGGGTTGTAAATGAGTGGGGTCCGGTCGCCGCTGCGCGAATCCGGTGATCGCTACGCGAAGAGGGAAGACGTGGACAGGCACGAACCGTTGTCCTCGCGGAGCTCGTGCAGACTCCTCGTAGCTGACTCGTGCGTCACGCAAATGGCTGCTGATCCGCCCTGGTTGTCGTCGGATCGGCTGTCGCGGGCGATTTTTGTGGGGGCGGCGATTGAGGCGGCTTTCTGAGTGACAGCAGGACTCGAGGCCGTGGCTTTCATAGCCTCGTCCGTAGGTGGAGTGAGTGCCGGAACATCGGAGGCAGGCGTGGCCGGGGGTTTGATCTTGGGCCTAGCGATCTCAGGCAGGAGGGACTCGGGGTCGTGGAGACCCACGGACTCCGGATCCTGAGGGAAAGGGTGCGGCGCACGACTTTGATATTGCGGATGCCCCAGTTTCGGGGCTGGATGATGTTGTTGAGGCCGCGCGGGCTCGATGTGCTTACCGGACTGGTCACCGTTGCTGGGTAACGCATCGGTCAGAGCCGCGAAGGGGCCACCGCGCAGGGCTTGATCCGGCGAGTCGGAGAAGCTGTTGTCCCTATCTGCTGATGATCGAGGTCTGCGCTCTACGACCTTCTTTTCTTTCGCGGGATTGGGGGCCGGGGTCCCCAGGTTTTGCTCATCTGAGGTGGACTCGTGGTGCTCGCTGCTCTTGATTCGTTTGGACTTGGCCTTCTGTCTTTGAACGGCCCACATGACGGCCGTCACCAGCAGCACCAGGCTGAGGGGTACGTCGAGGGCGCTGTTCCGGATAGCGAAGATGAGGACGAGGGACAAGACGATTACCGAGGTGTGCATGCTAGCTGGCGACTTCTTGTCCAAGGTGCCGTTACTACCGGTGGCCATGCCGCCAGGATACGTGATTGACGTGTCCCCTGGCCGACGGGCAAAAATGGAAAAGGATCATCTGAAGTGACCGGATGCTGCCCCAGCCGCGCGCGGATTCGGATCGATTCCTAGGATTGCCCACATGACACACGATCCCGTGACACAAACGGCTCCTCACAAGGTCGTCATCATGGCGCGTGGTCTGGGAGCGCGGATGCGTAAATCTGCCGAGGGGGTCTCCCTTACGGCAGATCAGGCAGCTGCTGCCGCAGCCGGCGTCAAGGCAATGATCAGTCTTGATGGTCGTCCATTCCTCGACTACGTCATCTCAGCGCTAGCCGACGCCGGTTTTGACGAATTTTGTCTGGTGATCGGCCCCGAGCACAACATGATCCGGGACTACTACGACTCGTGTGAAACATCGCGACTGTCGATTGTCTATGCGGTCCAGGAGCATCCTCTGGGTACTGCGGATGCCGTTGCAGCCGCCGAGGAGTTTGCCGGCGATGACCGGGTACTGGTTGTGAACTCTGACAATTTTTACCCGGAGGATGCGGTCGCCAGGCTTCGCGAGCTTCCGGCCTCAGGGACCCTAGGTTTCACAAAGCGCGCGATGATCGCGCATTCCAACATCGACCCTGAGCGTATTCGTGCCTTCGCCCTACTGGATTCTGATGATTCCGGCCAGCTTACGGGCATCATCGAGAAGCCGGACCCCCACACCGTTGAAGCTGCCGGAGAGGCCGCACTGGTATCGATGAACTGCTTCCTCTTCACCCCGAAAATCTTCGATGCGTGCCGCTCGATCGAGAAGTCGGAGCGCGGGGAGTACGAGATTGTCGATGCAGTGCGCTGGATGGTGGAGCATGGCGAGCATTTTGATGTTATTCCGGTCGAGTCGGGGGTTCTCGACATGTCGAACCGCGGCGACATTGCGTCTGTGGTGGAGGCTCTCAGCAGTCACGAGGTGAGACTGTGACACGCTGGTTCGTTCCGGGACGTATAGAGGTCCTCGGCAAACACACTGACTATGCCGGTGGGTCCACGCTGGTGGCCGCCGTGGATCGCGGAGTGACGATTTCCGTCGAGCCAGGTGACAGCGAGATAACGGTGTCGACGGACGCCGCTCCCGGTGAGCTGTCCTTGGCTGCGGGCCGTGATCCAAAACTGCCGGCTGGGCACTGGGGTAGGTACGCACAGGCTGTTATTGACCGTCTGACGGCAAATTTCGGTGATTTGATCCCCGCCAGGATTCGGTTAACTTCCGACCTGCCGCTAGCCAGTGGGATGAGTTCCTCCTCTGCGCTCGTCAGCGCGATCGTGTTGGGGCTTGCTGATTTCAATGGGCTACCTGATACTCGCACGTGGCAAGACAACATCACCGACGATGTCGATCTGGCCGGGTACCTGGCCTGTCACGAAAACGGTATGACTTTCAAGGACCTCGTAGGGGCCGCAGGTGTGGGCACTTTTGGCGGTTCAGAGGACCACACCGCAATGGTGTGCAGCGAGAACGGGCAGCTCGGTCAATTTCGCTTCTGCCCGATTCGATTGCAGCAGCGAGTCCCATTTCCTGAAGACATGTCCTTTGTCGTCATCGTTTCCGGAGTGGCGGCCGAGAAGACCGGAGCTGCTCGTGACCTCTACAATGCGGCATCGTTGGCGACGCGCGAGATCATCGAGCGGTGGAATTCGACCACAGGTCGTCAGGACGCTGTTCTCGGGGATGCTTTGGTGGTCGACCCCAATGCTGAGAAGCTGCACGAGGTGGTGAGTGATTGCGAGGGTCTTACTCGGCGTCTCGATCACTTCCTTGCCGAGTCTGAAAACATCATTCCGGGGGCGTCGAAGGCACTGGCGTGTGGTGATCTCGAAGAGTTCGGGCGAATTGCTGACGAGTCGCAGCGTGCGGCCGAGGGCCTCCTTGGTAATCAAGTGCCGCAGACATCGGCTCTCGCGCGCATCGCTCGCGAGCTTGGAGCGATTGGGTCCACCTCGTTCGGGGCCGGGTTCGGTGGCTCGGTGTGGGCGCTCGTGCCTACCGCCGAGGCTTCGGAGTTCGCCAGCACGTGGCTCGGTAAGTATCGCGGCGAATACCCGGAGGAAGCTGCACAGGCTAGTACTGTGGTGACGCGTCCTGGGTCTTCCGCCCGGCGCCTGGACTGATTCGTTCACTGGCCCGCTCATCGTATTCCTGCTATCGCGCAGGAGCGATGAGCGCAGCTGCTGTGGAGCTGGGTTTCACGGACTGGGAAGATTTTTTCGACCTAATCTATGAGCCATGGCGGACGAGATTGAGTTTGGCACCGGCGGCTGGCGAGCCATCATCGCGGATACGTTCACTCGCTTAAATGTTGAGCGGGTCGCTCAGGCGCTTGCCGACCGTATACACGACGAAAACCAACAACATCGCCCTGTTGTCATCGGATATGACCAGCGCTTCCTTTCTCCGGAATTTGCCTGGTGGGCAGCGGAAGTACTCGCCGGTAACGACATCGTCGTGCGGATCATCGACCGGCCCGCACCGACCCCGATGATTATGTGGACCGTTCGGGACCTCGATTGTGCCTATGGCATGGCCGTGACAGCCTCCCATAACCCTGCCACCTATAACGGTCTTAAGGTGTTCACAGAAGGTGGCCGCGACGCCAAGGTCAAGATCACCGAACCTATTCAGTGCCGTGCCAATTCCATCAGCACCGGGGATATTAGGCGCATGCACCGCACCGATGCTCTTCGTGACGGCGTAATTGAGGTGCAGACGTCAATGAACTGGTACATTGACGCGATCCTTGATCATGTCGACCTGGAGGCTATCCGCCACGCCCACCTCAAGGTCGTCCTCGACCCCATGTTTGGCGTTTCTCGCACCTGTCTTCAGACCATTCTTATGACGGCTCGCTGCGACGTCGATACCATTCATGAGCGTCGCGACACACTCTTTGGTGGACGGCTTCCCTCGCCGAACTCCAAGACCCTGCAAGCGCTCACCCAGGAAGTCATCGAGCGTGGGGCTGATATCGGCATCGCCACCGATGGTGACGCAGACCGCCTCGGCATCATTGATGATCAGGGGCATTTCTTGCACCCCAATCAGATCCTCGTGTTGCTGTACACCTACCTTCTAGAAGACAAGGGATGGCAGGGCCCCTGCGTGCGTAACCTCGCGACGACCCATCTGCTTGACCGTGTCGCTGAGGCCCACGGGCAAACCTGTTACGAGGTACCGGTTGGATTTAAGTGGGTGTCGTCCAAGATGGCTGAGACTAGCGCCATCATCGGTGGTGAGTCCTCTGGAGGTTTGACCGTCAAGGGGCATATTGCAGGCAAGGATGGCATCTACGCCGGCACCCTGCTGGTGGAGATGATCGCTAAGCGCGGTAAGAAACTTTCGCAGATCTACGCTGACATCGAGGAGCGTTACGGTCGGCTAGAGATGGTGGAGGACGACTTCTCCTTCGCTCCTGAGGACAAAGACCGCCTTAAGCAGCGTATCTACCAGGATAAGGACCTACCCGACTTCAGCCTAGGAGTCGATCACATCAGCGACATGGATGGGGTGAAGGTCTACTTCGTGAACGGTGGGTGGATCATTGTGCGGTTTTCTGGCACGGAGCCTCTCCTGCGGGTTTTTTGTGAGATGCCTGTCGCGGAGATGGCTCGCGAATGTATTGACAAGGTCGTGAAGCATTACCACTTCGAGTGAGTAGCCAGCGCTGATCTCCTCACCACGCCTTGTCCGATTGAGGACTACAGCGACCCGATGACGATTTTTCCCGATCGAGGCGTGGTGCCGGACCTTACGTGATCAGTCTTCAACTGAACCGGGGATTTTGGTAACACGGGGCAGACGACGGCATGCAGCGCCTGGGGAATACTCTTACGGGCACCGCACGGATGACTGGCGTGGGCGCGTCACTGTCCGACCCAGCGCCGATCCACGCGTTTGGAAATGGCACAGGTGATTTCGTAACTGATTGTCCCGAGGAGCTCGGCCATATCATCAGCGGTCAGAACTTCATCCCCTTGGGTTCCAATGAGTACTACCTCATCCCCCACCGTGACGCTCGAATCGGGGCCAAGATCGACCATGAATTGGTCCATGCAGATCCGACCGACGATGGGATGAACCGATCCTCCAATGAGGACGTGCCCTTTATTCGACAGCCCTCGGGACAATCCGTCGGCGTAACCGACGGGGACGGTGGCGATTTTTGTCGTTTCACTAGCGGTCCATGTCCTGCCGTAGCCGATGGCATCCCCCGGATTGATAGTTTTAACGAAGGTGACGTGACTGATCCATGACAGGGCAGGGTGTAGGTCGGCACGATTGGCGTGAGGGTCGGGGTCGTATCCGTATCCAACGATGCCGGCGCGCACCATAGAGGTTTTCCCGAGGTCGTGGCCGAGGATGGCGCCGGAATTTGCCAGGTGCACGAGGGGAAACGGCCCGCGATCGGTTTGTGTCTGGGTGACAGCAGTCATGAAGGCGTCGATCTCATGGCGGGTGAACTCTTCTCCTTCAGGGACATCACTCATGGGAAGGTGGGTGAAGACGCCCTCGACTTCGACGCGTTCGGTACGGTCAGCGGCAGCCGTGAGTTGAGCAAGGTGTTCAGGGCGCAGCCCAATGCGTCCCATGCCGCTATCGACAGCGATGTGAATCCTGGCAGTGATCCCTAGTCGTACAGCGGCTTTACTTACCGCTTCCAGAGTGTCGAAATCCACCACGGTTAGACGCATCCCAGATGTGATGGCAGCATCCATGTCCCAAGGATCGGCGGGGGAGAGTTTGAGTATGGGCAGGGTGATGCCGGCTTCAACCAGCTCCTGACCCTCAGCGACGGTGGCGACGGCGAGCCAGTCGGCATACCGGTGTTTTTCGACATAGCGCGAGACTTCGACTGCCCCATGTCCATAGGCGTCGGCCTTGACGGCAAAGAGGACTTTTCGGTCAACTGCGCGTTTTCTCACGAAGGCGAGATTCGCAGCGATGGCAGGCAGATCAATAATGGCGTGAGAAGGCGATGGACAACGTGGCATGTGTCATAGCTCCTTTGAACTGTCAGAAATGGTAAGGCGGCGGGTTGGCTTGGGGAGGGGCCGGACTGATGGGTAAGGCGGCGGGTTGATCCGGGAAGAGCTGGACTGAGCAGGGCGGGATCGGCCCGGGAGGAAGGCGAAGGGATTGTCTGAGAGGGACGGATAGGGGATAGAAGGGTTGAGGGTCGGTATGGAGGACGGCGACGCGGGCACAGTGCTCAGGTAAAACGGCACCCGACGATTATCATCACTTAGCTATCTCCGTTCGAATGGGCGTCGTCGGTGCCTACATCGTCTTGGGTGGCGTGGTGGCGGTCGAAGAACCAGCCGATTCCGAGGATGACGAACCATACTGGTGTGAGGGCCAGGGCTCGAGCAGTGTCGGCTTCCTGAGTCAGCAGCACGAGGACGAACACGAAGAACGCCAATATGGCCCAGCACATGCCGCGACCCCCAGGCATGGGGTACCTAGATGCGGCGTGGGCGGCGGGCGCAACCTTGCGGTACTTCATGTAGCTGATGACGATCATGCTCCAGACGAAGAGGAATAGTACCGACGAAATTGTCGTGACGAGGGTAAATGCCTTGGTAAACGACTCGGATGCGGCTAGGAGCAGTGACGTGCTCAGGGCCAGGACAGTGACGACGAGGCCCCAACAGGGGACGCCGTTCTTACTGAGTCGGCCGAACAACTTCGGCGCCATGTGCTTGTGTGCGAGCCCAAAAAGCATTCTTGAGATGGAGTAGATCCCAGAGTTAGACGATGAGGCTGCCGATGTCAGGACGACGAAATTCATCACGCTAGCTGCGCCAGTGAATCCCACTAGTCCGAGAACCTGCACGAACGGGGAGGAATCTGCCCGGACCTGGTCCCACGGAACGACGGTCATGATCGCAAGCAAGGCGCCGACGTAAAAGATAAGGATTCGGGCCGGGACAGCGCTAATGGCCCGGGGAAGGGTCTTCTCGGGATCTTGTGTCTCAGCGGCGGTGGTTCCGATGAGTTCAATTGCGACGAAGGCGAATGCTGCCATCTGGAAACCAGCGAAGAAGCCACTCCAACTGTTGGGCATGAAGCCGCCGCGGTTCCACAGGTTGGCGATGGATGCCGCGCCTCCAGACGGAGATCGGAACTTCATGACGGCTAGCACGATGGCGAGGAGGATGAGAGAAATAATCGCGATAATCTTGATGAGCGCAAACCAGAACTCTAGCTCTCCAAACATTTTTACGGTAAGAAGGTTCAAACAGAGCAGGAGAAATAATGTGGCGGCTGCGAGTAGAGTCGCAATCCCTCTATTCTTAACCCAGAAATCCCAGTAGGTCGTAATTCCAATGAGCTCGGCCATGCCGGTGACGACCCAACAAAGCCAATAGGTCCACCCTACAAAGAATCGAGCCCAGGGGCCGATCAGATCAGCTGCGAAGTCTTGGAAGCTCTTGTAATCGAGGTTGTACATGAGCAGCTCGCCCATAGCCCTAACGACGAAGTAGAGCATGGTGCCGATGATGAGGTATGAGACGATGATGCTGGGGCCTGCGGCGCGGATGGCTTTGCCAGAGCCTAGGAACAGGCCGGTTCCGATAGCACCGCCGATAGCGATGAGCTGGATGTGACGGTTGTTGAGGTTGCGGTGCAGGTGAGCTTCTGGCTGCTGGTTGGACGGTGACGCCCCGGCTCTCGGCGCGCTCCCGTGGTGTTCGCTTGACGCCAATGTGTGCGAGTGTCGCTCCCTGCCTGGAATCTTGCTAAAACCAGTCATATCAGTCGCCTCCTAAATACGGTCGCCAAAACCAGGGGCGTGCGATGAGGGTGGATCGACGGTGATTCGGCCTGCCGCGACGCGACTTCATTGCAGTGTAACACTGGTGTGTTAGCGTGCGACAAATTTGATATATGGAAGGGGTGAAATAATGGCAATATAAAGAGGATTTACGGCTGTCTGGCTGCATGTCGGTGAATTTTTCACGCAGGTGGTGATCGATGGGTATCGAGGGTGCTGAGACGGCTGAGCCAGCCCGCGGCAGTACCCAACGAGCATCGCCTCGGGTCAAATATCCCCGGGCCACGGCTCGACGAGCATCTGGTGTGTTCCTGGGGTCGGGGCGTCGGTGAAAGTTAGCGCAACGCTTCTTTATGCTGCTCGCGGCGGCGGTACACGAAGTACATCGCTCCGATGAATGCGAACCAGATCGGGGTGATGAGCACTGCGATCCGAGTGGTCGGGTCCAAGGTAAGAATGATCAGGCTGGTGGCGAAGAAGGCCAGCACAACCCAGCACATGGGGACGCCACCAGGCATCTTGTAGACGGACTCGTTGTGGAGCTGCGGGCGCTTGTGGCGGTACACGATGTAGCAGACGACGATGAGTGACCAGGTGAAGAGGAACAGTAGGGCGGCAACTGTCGTCACCAGGGCGAAGGCCTGCATGATCGAATCCGAGGTGTAGAGGAAAGTGATGCCGCATAGCAGCAGCAGGCACGAGGCGACAAGCGCGTTGCGCGGCACGTTGTTGCTCGACAGTTTTCGAAACCGTGAGGGAGCCTGGCTGTCGAGGGCTAGGCCGTACATCATTCGTGAGGTCGAGTACAGGCCGGAGTTATCCGATGACGCCGCAGCGGTAAGCAGGACGAAGTTCATCACACTGGCAGCTGCGCCGAAGCCCGCCAAGCCGAACAGCGACA